>ERZ1673701.58-NODE-58-length-149044-cov-169.503447_pt1 | contig 149044 bp, 146 predicted proteins | sample MGYA00580231_ERZ1673701 | MGnify/ENA primary metagenome ERZ1673701 (study PRJEB41218, sample SAMN15661798) | gut metagenome | host: Homo sapiens | place: Canada: London | collected 2015-08-20/2019-03-30 | study: EMG produced TPA metagenomics assembly of...
CAAAGCTACAACCAAACCTCAAAGTGTAAAAGGTGCATTTCTTCGAATGCTTACAGTATTAGACTCTTTTAGGAGTTTTGCTCTTTGCCTTCTGAAAAATGTAGATTCAGCATTTATCCACTATATAATTGTTGAGCAGTCTCCCTTGAATAATAATAATGTTTTAAATAGAGGTTCTAATGATAATACTACACGAATAAAAGTATATTTTACGTATGAAGATGGTGAACCTTTAATGGTTAGGTTTGATTTACCACATAAAGGAGTACCCTATTTACATATAAATATTGAAGACGCTAATGGTAAAACTCCAAGTTTTAATCACTGTAAGCTATCAATATCTCCCTTTAAAGAGAATATATTAAAGCCATTAGAAGAATCACTAATGACTTTTAATTATTCAGGAATCAATTTTAGTCATTCAACACCGGATATAGACCATTCAATACTTCATAAGGTTAAATTAGAAAGGGCGTTATTTGGTCTTAGTCCTATAATTTGGAGTACTATTATATTTACGCAAATATATAACGATGATAATAAAGGTATTTATAATTGGGATGAAAAACATCAAAAAGATATTTCAAAACAATCCTATGATTACATAAATGAATGCAGAAATGTACTTAAACATGAAATTGCGTTATACGGTATATCAGAGCCATTAAGTGATTTTGATGTTTTTGATCTCATATATAATGAAATAAACTACGACAAAAAGAATATAAATTAACAATTTGGGGAATCTATTTATTATAAAATAAACCAATAAAAACCTCATCATAACCATGTTTCAAATTATGATGAGGTTCTTTATCTTATAATTATAATGTATGTTTTGACAGGTGGTGTTTCTTCATCAACGACATTGATTAATTTCTGGGATAAAGACACAACCTCCATTGCATAATTTTTGTACCTTGCATGCCGAACAATTATTGTTTTTGATTCTTTCTCTGTGAGCCACAAAGGCTGGATGGTTATGCCAAATATCTATTAATGACTGTGATTGCAAGTCTCCAAATAAATTTGTGTTTACCATAAAAGAGCATGGATACATCCTCAAATCCTCTGAGATAAAAGCAGAAAAGCGGGCGGATTCACATGACTCTATCAAGGCAGAATTGACATCCATCCAGCTTACAATTCCTGGCACAGAGCAACTATCAAAGCCTATTTTGACTGCATTACAACTAGATACCGCCTTATAGAATCGTTGTAGCTTCTGTATATCTTTTATCATAAGGTCTGAACTTGATGTTATAGGCTTGTAACATAAAATTACAATAGCATTTACCCATTTGAAGAAATGTGGTGGTTTCGTAAACCAATCCGTAAGCATATCAATGGTATCTGTTTTTAATATAATATGTACGTTACACTTTATACCCATTGAATGGATTCTTTCAAGGATATCGTCATATTCATTATAAGGTTCATATAGACTTACAGCCATTGCACCGCAGTATGTTTTAGTCGCCACCAATATATCTTCTGAAAGCCCATCACCGTTTGTTGTATATGATGGCACAATACCTGCTTCTCTAATCATGCGTAATATATCATTGAAATGAGGGTGTTGATTGGGATTACCTCCTCCTAAAGCTATCTGAAGCACACCCGCATTTTTTGCTTGAGTTATCACGTGTTTTAACGACTCTAGTGACATGTGATGCCCCTTGGGATTTGCTTTGCGATAACAGAACTTACAACCTCGTTCGCAATAATTTGTAATGGATATATCTAATAATTCAGGGCCTTCTTCTGCCCAAAATGGTTCAGGATATCCGTCATCTTCTAATCGCATGAAAAAACCTGTCCGTTGATTAAATAAAGTTTTATAATGTTGTTCAGGATATTCCCGTATAATTAAATCACCATCCATTTTCCGTTGCATCTATTATTAGTTTATCACCTTCAATCACGAACGCATCACAGCAGAACAAAGTTTCGATCTCATCATTATCGCTATGTAACTCACCAACGTAAATCTCAAAACCATTCTCACGAGCTTGACGGATTCTAGCCTGAGTATCCTTACTGAAGTATTGCTCAATGTATTCTTCTACACTAGAACAGCCATATCTTATCGCAGTATACTCAAGTCTATTCATATCATTCTTAAAAAGATTGAATAACTTAACAAAAAGTCCTAGAAACATTGACTCCTGAGAAACCCCAACTGCTTTCAAAAAAGAATGTAGTGTTAATTCACCTTTTGTCATAACGACAAAACTAGTGGATGAACTATTGGTCACAAAGTCTGTTTTTATCTTCATAGCCGTTATACCTCCATCATTAGTAGTTTTTGAAATCTCTCATACATATCATCTGAGCAAATAAAATCATCAAAATTTTCGCCAATTGAGAGCGATTTATAGTCATACAAGCGAAGAACGGGATTTATATCTAGCGTTTCTTGTATAGAATGAGCATCATCTTCCGTCAACCCATACAATCCAATAAGGAATTTTTCAAAGTTTTCATATTCATCTAGATAGAATGTTTCGTAAAGATGCTTTACATCGTCACTCTCAGCAAAGAGACTTTTGTAAATTCGTATAAACAATTCTTTTGCATAACCATCTAAAACACCACTCTTATTCACAAAATACTCTTGTGTTAAGTCTTTGTGGGCAAATATCAGATATTGGTACATGTCATATCCGTATCTTTTCATTTTATTTTCATTTGATGAATAATTAATTTTAACTTATCACTATTACATTCAGCTTCTACTCTTTCCAACATATCTATGGGTAAAAATTTATTCTGATATTCACTAAAAATCTTCCTTGCTAAGATATCTGAAAAAGGAACTAGATACAATAACAATTCATATAAGTTATGAAAGTCTTTATGTTGAGTAAAGTTCGTATTGCTTAAATGTTTTTCAATGGATTCTAGAAATAAAGTCCTTCCAGATTTCTTTTTTTCGTAGCTTTTATATCTATTGGTTGTTTGAGGCCAGATTCGGTCTAAGAATTTAGCAAGATCCTTGTCATTCAATTCTGCTAAATATTCAAGAAGAATACGTATATTAAGTTTGGGGTAAAGTTCTGAATTCCAATGCCCCCAAAATATTAACTTCTTGGCCATGTACTCAGGTTGATCCGATGCAAGAATAGACTTTACCAGTAAGATGTCATCTTGGGTTATTAAAATGTCATCAATATCCCAAATGTACATTTCAAAAATCTCTTCGTACCAATTAAGACTAGAAATCAGCTTGATTGCTTTATCATTTTGGCTGCTACGTGCATGAACAAAAAGAAAAGGAGTTAAGCCTTCACGTAATTGGTGTCCAGGTCTTGTATATTCTTTGACTAAAGCCTCAAATTTGGAGAAATCATTTGACTCCACAACATCTAGTAGATATGTTGAAATTAGATAATCACGGAAGGAATCATACGTAAAATTGACTACTTCGTTATGCGAAAATGGACCTTTTCGTTCAGGTGTTAAATCCTTACGAAGAAGTATATTTTCATCAAGGAATCGATTAAAGATGCTTTTTTCTTTTTCTGTTAGATCTTTTTGAAGATGGGACAATGGTACATTAAATACAGTATTATTTTCTACCATGTATTGCACTATATATAATACAAAGTTATCAATATGATTTGTTTCTAACTTATAATGCTCTTCATTGAAAACCTTATCTACAAGTTTGTGCTTCATTATTTCATAATACTCAGCAAAGACAGCTTCTTTATTGATACTGTGAACATGCCCAAGTGATCTATTCTTGTTGGCTTCACAAAATATCCGAAGCATTAATAAATCATTACATAAAGAGTCCTCAACATACCCTGAAAATACTGCATGTATATTGAAATACTGAAGGTAACTCTGTATTAAATATTGCTGCTCATCTTTGTTATGATGTTCATTAAGATTTTCCATTTTCAGCATACGCTCTTTAAATGCGGCATCAAAATCAGTGAAAAATTCTTTATAATACTCACTTCGGCAAGTCATAATTACTTTTACACAGTCATATTGAAGCACTTTCTCCATAAAAATAGCAAGATTTCTGCTAAACACATCCGGCATTGGATTTTCATTCAAACCATCAATAATTAGTATAATAGGATTTCTTCTATATTTACAATATGTAACAGTATTTTTGATGACTTCATCAAATGACATATTTGTGCCTGGCAACATATAGCTAGCGAAGGTGCTAAAGATATCATTCGCGTCAATCTCATAACCATTGAGATACACAAATGGGATTCTTCTTTTTAATAAGACATTATATACGAGATCACATAGCTGATTAGTTTTACCTTGTCCAGCTGAAGCTGTAATTAATAACAGCTTTGATGATATATGCTGTATATGGGAAATCAGCTTGCCATATTTGCTAGACTCCAAATAATAATTATCACGTCCACTGAATAGTTCTTTATTTTTTTCAACAAGATAGTTTTCTAACAGTTTCACCCCATTATAAAAAGCCCCAATATCTTCTTCCGATACAAAACTTTTGAAATCTGTAACATCAAATACAAATGGAGCTTCATGTCGAAATTTTCGATTACGATTAGTACGATAAGTATCTATCATATCACATCGCTCCAATACAAGTTTTGCAAAAGGATATGGAGCAACAAAATCTCTAAGGTGTTGCTTAATACTTCTATTTTCAAGAAATACATTTGGCAAATATTTTCCTGAGGATATATTCTTTTTGATATTATAATCATTATACAAGAATAGCTGTTTGTCTGGCTCATCAAACAAAGAATGATGACGAGGATTTTTTACAGCATTTTCAGCCATTAGTCTTATATATTCAGTGATGTGAGTATTTGAAAATTTACTTAGCCTATGGTGATTGATATCAAAAGGCATCCTAGTGGCTTCAATACTTCCTGTGTACAACATCAATATAGATTCATCAGTAAGGTTACTTTTAGCCACACCGAGTTCATACATCACATTCGGATTAGGCAAGTCTTTTGTACCTGATGTCTCAATAGGTGTAAGATCTGCGACAAATAAATCACATTTTTTTGCTTTTTCAACAACTGTAGAATCTATTACAGGAGAACCAGACCGGTTCCATGTTGATTCATCATAATCTATATCATAAATCCCTTCTGCACGTATTTCATCACATGCTTTCACAAGGGATTGGCCTATTTTTTTATGATTATCTTTTGTATCAGATTGCCATGAGAAAAAGAGTTTTAGCTTATGCATATTTTTTAAACATATAAATATCTTATTATTAGTTACTATTTCCTAAATAAGGAATAACATTGAAGATAGAAAATTATTATATAGACTGTCGTAAACAGTCAAGTAATTTTAGTTTCACATACCGTTAATAGTTTCACAAATTATTTCAAACTCTCGAATTACTTCCTTCTCATTCACCCCGGCCTTTATTGCTACAGCAAACAGATCTTCTTTTGTTGGTTCGATTTTATCATTGATTGAAGTAGTACGAAAGCCATTGATGCCATCACTTGGCAATAAGTCATAAGCCGGAGCAAAATGCCAATCCCCTTCACGATAAATGAAGGCAAAGTTTTTGGCATGATCATCTTTGTTGCCTATCAGATAGTTGAATACCATCAGTCGATAGACTTTCCACAGCTCGGCTACGCTATGTGTCAGCATAGCACAAACTTGAAATATATGTGTATAATCAATACTAGGTAAACGATAATCAGCACCTATAAGGCCAGCCATGCTTACTACATGCAATTTGCCATTTGAAGTCCGGTCAAATCGTTCTACACCAAAATATTTATCTTCAAAGAGACGTGTTTCCGGCATTTCAATTCCGCATTGCTTGGCAAGAAGCGAATAACGGTATTCATCTATACCTATATTGTGCGGATCTCGCTTGGCACGGAACTTAACCAGCCATTCCTTGTTATCATAGCGAACGAAGATTTTAGGTCGTGCACCTCCAGGTGAACCACCGCGATCTTGAAACTCCTCAATACCTTCGCCCCTATAATCATCACTATCCAATATTTGTTCTGCTTCCAGTGCCAACTTCTCGAAATCGACATAATCCTTTCTTGTAATAACACTATTATCTGGACGGAACTCCAATGCTCCACGTCCTGTTGAGCCTACCAATGCAAGGCGATCCAATAAAGTTAAAGTCCGTGGATTGATACCTTTTTGTTGCAAATACCTGTCCAAAATAAGCAAGCCCCATCCATCAGGTAAACAGTCATCGAAAACACCAAATCCTCCTTCAAATGGACGAGGTTTGGCTATAAAGACACCACTCCGCAAGGGTAATTCGAATGGTGATATGGAAAAACCTGAGCCAAGCCATTCTGCCGAATACTCGAATGCGCATAACCCCTCTTTAGTCAATGCCAAGCGCCCGACTGGTCGATTATCATATATCACTTCAATTTGCTTGATATTATTCATTTTTCTTACCTCTTTTGCGGATAACATTTTGTTCGTTTAATACATCGTCTAGGGATTGATATTGCTTTTGCGCAAAAAGAGCGTCAAATTCGGACAACGCATTTAAGGCAAATCCTATTTGAAGCAAACCTTTTAAAGATATCTCCCCAGTCTGCTCAAACCTACGGTAAGTAGCAAACTTAAGGCCGGCTCTTGTAGCTATGCCTTCTTGAGTTAGATTTAACTCCAATCTCCGTGCTTTTACTCTAGCGGCAATTTGCTTCGCTACATCATCCGGTGTTGATAAATTAAACGATATTATATTATTCATAAACTAATAATTACTTGTATAACAAATAAAATATTGTTCATACAAAGATATGAAAACTCCTTGTGATTATCCAACTTTTGCCACAATACTTTGCAAAATAATAAGACTATGAATAAGTATAACCGTACTTGGATTGCTTTCGCCAATAAGAATAAGGTGTGGGTATGCTGATGTTATAAGTACTTTAGAGTTTATTTCTTGGGTAAATCTTAATGTTGTATTATTCAATTCTTACCATCCCAGCCAGCTGCGCGAAATAATCATTTGACCAAATATCAAGTTCTTTTGGATTGCGAAGGAAAGGCAATACATCTTCTTTCACTTGTTTTATATCAGCTGTAGAGAGACGCTCAATGAGTCTCTCTTTGAATAACTCTGGAGTAATATTCTCATTGTTAAACTGCTTGCATCGTTCTGCCAAATGAGTAAAATCCAACGGAACATTATGGCGTACATACCATTCAAAGTCGTACCAATCACGACCTTTGACTCTATTCTTCCATGCACGATAGACCAGTGCATGCATCTTGCCTGCAAACAGGTCCGGAAGTGTGAAACAACGGGTCATAAATGAATGTGGCTGAAGCAATAGTTTCTGTTCTGTTTTGAAGTTCAACGGTGGACATGTATCTACTTCAATCTTTATCTTTATAGACTTCTCTGTTTGGAAAGTCACATCATACACATCGGTATTATCCTTAAGAAATGCCGATTCGACCTTTCCGAAATTCTTCTTGTCTTTTTTCTTTATTTCAACCTCACGGCCTACCATTGCAAAGGCATCAATGATAGCTGGAAAATATTTCGTAAAATCAAAATTGTCATCTTGCGCAAGCAGTGAGAAATCCATATCCTCACTGAAACGCTGCAAGCCATGAAAGATTCTCAGGCAAGTTCCGCCATAAAACGCAGCTGACTCAAAGAAGCCCCCAGCATACAGGCCTGCAAGTATCATTTGTTGGTTAACTTCAAATATGGCGTTTCTCTTATGTTGCTCAGTTGTTAAATCATAACGGGAGAGCATATTGTCGAATATTTCATTTTTCATCGTCTTAAGAATTTTAAAAGTGTCGAAATTGAATCAGCCTTTTTGCCTACATTAATATAATCTTCAAATATGGTTGCATCCATATTATAGAACTCATCCATATCCATACGAATATCCTGCTCAAGATATATCTCTACATCCTTCATATAGCGAAGAATGACTTTTGAGGAATTGGCAATCAAATCACACAAAGCCTTTTCCGGTGATGCAATAAGAAATGCATAGTCACCTTTATTCATACTCCTTACTCCTATCGGAAATGCCTTTCTTGAAATATATTTGTAGTCATAATTGCCGACTGGAGTTTGAAAACTTCGGGGATGTTTTACTGTCATTGATTGATGAACATATACAGCCTCTGGGATAAGTCCATAATATCGTAGTGCAGTAGACATTGAAATATACGAAGGTGTATAGAGATGATTGGCGATTAACTCACTCGATAGAGTCTTTCCTGAATATTCTGGGTTGATCACATAAAGTCCTCGCTTCAGTCTGATGATAACTCCTTGTTTTTCGAGCCAGGTTACTTTCTTATTAGCAGACTTAAGTTCCGGATATAACGATTCAATGATTGAAGTCGTTACTGGAATAGTTCCTATTTCATTTAATTGCCTGTCCATACTGCAAATATAGTGATATTTTGAACAATAAAAGAAATAATACTTCTTTTTCTGTTCAAATTATTACTGCTTATACAATCTTAAGAAATAGCGATTTCTGTCACATAAGTCTGTTGTTTGTAACAATTACCGAAACATTGACCACACAGCAACTGAACTACCTCTAGGCTTTTATGGTCGGTGAAATCTCGTTTCAGGACCCGATTTATGCCTATTAAATGAATACTGAATACTTCGCAAAATAATCATAATGTGGCTCTCGGTTTCAGAGCTATTTTTGTACCTTTTCTCATCAAAAAACGGCATTTTTCACAAGTTTTTGTACCGCACATTTTGATATTCAAGAAATTACACTTACTTTTACTTTCTAAAATGGAGGTACAAGCCGAGAATGGTGCTAAAAATCACTAACTTACACATTCTCAGATACTTGCCAACCTGCTGGTTGTACCTTTTAGAGCGCTATACTATTGATAATCAACGATGTACACATACTGCATCGGCAAGTAGGAATCTGTTTCACCTTTATTACGATATAAAAGCTACTGGTTTTCAGTAGCTTTTTTGTTTCTAGCAATTCTTTTCAAATTCCTTCTTTCCCTCTTTTATGTAGACTTAAAAACATCTAAGCATAAATGAGTATGTATGCTTAAGCTTTCAATGTTTCCCATACGGAAAACGTATGTTTCCGCCTTGAGAAACGTATGTTTTCCGCTCGTGAAACATACGGCTCTCGTATGAAAGACATAAAAAACATTTCATCATGTGATAAACAACTCTATTTAGTATCAAATAACAACGAATCAGCATAAATAGGTTAAAATTTTGAGTATCAGGAAAAAACCAATTTAATCTTTTTCAAATATTCCAGCTGATACAATGTAAGGCACCACCTTCCTCTGCTACTCCTGCCATCTCTATTTGATAAATCTCGCAATCAGGGAATGCTTTATGTATATATTGCCAAGCAATAACATCCTCTTTAATATTGAATATTGGCATGATAATCTTGTTTCCGACTTGCAGGAAATTGATGTAAGCCCAATTTAAATCAGTCCGTGGCGAACCCACCTTGTCCGCAAATCGCATCTCTGTGACTTCAAAGCCATATTCTTCAAGAATGTGCCGGATGGCAGCAGCTTCTTCCGGGTACTGATCTACATGATTGCCCATCAGGATACGGTTGCCACCACACCATTTGATAAAACCATCAGAATGACCGTATTTATCTGTATCACGAGCATTAAAGTCACCGTGCATTTTCCAAAGAATAATGATTACAGGATGCCCAAGTTCAGACTCTAATTCCGCTTTGAACACTGCATCCTCTTTTTCTTTGCCATTCTCGGTGAATACCTTATCCGTCATCACAATATAAGGACCACATGGAACCATATTGCCACCATCGATTATCAGATTTGTTGAACGACAGCTTATCCCCATACCATGCAATACGTTAGTACATTCGGTTCTTGTTTCAGCATCCTCTGGATTATTGCTCTTCATCAGATAATCAGGATAATATTGATACTTCAAGAATTCGTTCTCATTCAACTGAATAGGCATAAGTCACGTGCCCAATAATCTTTGGTGCATTTCAACTCTATGGGCTCTATGCCACATCCCTTTAGAAGATTAGTCAGACGCTGATAAAATTCTGGATGTCCTTCCTTCTTATCCTTCAGCCAAGGTGACAAATAGACTTCATTTGTTTCACTATCATGTAGTAACTGGCCACACCGCAAATATCTGTATCGCTTATCCTTAAAGGTGGAAAACTCCTTGTATAAATCCTCCCGGTCTGGATGCGATAGATATTCTCCAAGTTATAATCCACTCATAATCTGTCATGACAATAAATGGAACTTCCATCTTAGAACGCATCATCCATTCCAAAAGGCTGATACCGTCACCTTCCAGCAGGCGTACGTCTCCCAATACAAGATTGATTTCGTTTTTCTTCAGAATACTACCTGCACCGAGTTCATCTATAGCTGTCAATACTTCGTAACCGGCCTTCTGCAGCCATTTTTCAATCATTCCGCAAAGTATCATATTGTCTTCAACTATCAGAATTTTCATATTTTTTCAGTTCATTTTCTGTTTCATTAATTAATTTTTCAATCCACTCTATAATCTGGATAGCATTTTCACAAATAACATCATCATAATATCCATATCGTGTAACTTTTCTTGAAAATCACGCAACAACTGTTCCTTTTCAAGCATTTCCTATACAGGCATCATTCGATGTATTGTTTTCCTAATACTTTCTCGATTGATTGTCTTTATGGCTGTTGTAAGTTCTTCAATTTCTTTTCTTGATTCCATGAGAACAAGAGACAGCATATGTCCATAATCCATCATCCACAACAAGCACATTCTTCGGTAGAATGGTTATCGAAGCATTATCAGGCTTGTCCTCTTCCACAAGTTCATCCGTTACGGGTAAAGAGAATTCAAGCTTGAAAATGCTCCCCTTTCCCGGTGCGCTTTCCACAGTTATAATACCACTCAGGACTTTGACCAGTCCCTTTGTCAGGAAAAGACCTAAACCAAAGCCCTCAGAATTGACATTCTGTGCGGCACGCTCAAAGGGGGCAAATATTCTTTTCTGCGTTTCCTCATCCATTCCGATACCGGTATCCCTGATTTCAATGTGCAGTTTTCCTTCCAAATATTTTGAATAAAAACTTATGGTTCCTGATGGAGTAAACTTGATGGCATTGGTCAGTAAATTGGCCAGTACTTGCTCCAGTTTATCTGCATCACCCTTTACAACAAAAGATGAGTTTTGATGTTCATATTGAAGAAATAAAGCCTTTGCAACAGCCTTGCGGGAAAACTCTTCTGAGATACGTTGCAGGAAACAATCAAGATAAAATGGCGTGTCGTTACGCAAATCACCGGCTTCATTGATCCGATAGGCATCCATCAGATCATTAACCAAATGCAGGATATGATGGCAGGAATGGCGTATATCATCCAAATATGGTTCGCGTTTCTTTTTCTCCCGTGTTTTGGAAGCCAAATCAGCACAGTTATGAATATTACCGAGCGGGCCACGTATATCATGAGAAACGGTCAGAATTATTCTTTTGCGCATTTCAAGCAAATCCTCGTTTTCCAGAACGGTTTGCTGTAGTTTGAGTTTTATCTTTTCTTCCTTACGTAAATCGGATAGAATAATGAAAAAAGAAATAATAAACAGAACGACAACAATACTTATCACCATAGCAAACAGTCGGAAAGATTTCCATCTTGTCTCCGTTATTTCCAGATACTGTTCTGTAAATGACTGCTGTATTTGGTTATCAAGAGAAGAAACAAAATCATATAACTTGTGATTTAACAGCCTGTTCTGTAAACGCAGACTGTCTGCATACGCTCCCATCTGATTGTTCCGCCAATCTCTGGCAGAAGTCAATCTTTCATTGAAATCCTGTATTTCATTTGTGATGTATGGAACTTGTACCGTCTCTTTCTTTCCAAATAACCCGGCAATTCCCTTCTTTTTCTGCGTTATTGTCTTCATCCGAACCGACTGTGTGGCTATTACAGGTAGTTCATTAGCAAGAATACTATCAGATTCCTCCCAGGATTGGACTGCTTTCATTATCCTGAACAGGTGTGTCTCTTTCGTCTCAAGCAGCACCCGTAAAGAATCTATTTGAACAGGACGTAAAAAATTCCCACATACTGTCTGTTTTGAGACGTTGATAATGGTATCTGTTATAATCGGATTTATCCCATGCAATAACTGATTCGCCTAAAGTTGCCAACCTGGTAATATACAAATGAGCCTTATGAATATTTTCACGGGCATAATTCGTTTCATTTATAACGCCCTCAAACCTTCGAAAGCGGAAACGCTCGTTGACCATAACAACAGTCAGAAATATAACTATAGCTGTTATGACAATATATCCTAAAAATATCTTCTTATGTAATAATTTACTCATGTGAACGACCTAAATACGAATATATTCGACATGAAAATAAACAATTAAAACAAAAAAAATATTTATATATTAAAACGATAAACTAGAATTAAATTATACAATCCTAGAAAGAACATCCTTTTGATAGAACATTGCTTTTATCAAATAATCTTATTATAAAACTAAGTAAATTTCAATAACTCAACTTTCGCAAGTGGTAGTTGACAAGTAACAAGTTAACGAGTTAACCAAACATTTGTAGCAAGCCGTTTCAAACAGTGCTTTATCAAGTAGGACATTCCGACCTGACTGAAGCCTTATCAATTAGCAAGTTGAACATTTGCAAAACTTTACAACAGTATTTAAACCGTTAACAGACCTTGATAAATCATTGTTTTAGAAATAATTATTTATTAATATATTATTCCAAACTTAACAAAAGAGTAAGTTACATTCCATATCACAAAGCTCTATCTCTCATTAGTTAATTGTTCTTCTCTTTAAGTAGTTTATTAACTTCCACCTCCCAATGCCAAATAAAGTTCAATCACATTCCGTATGCTGTCAAAACGGTTGCCGATGTCCGCCAATTGTGCGGCAAGCAAATCCTGTTGAGCCGTCAGCACCAGCAAGTAATTGGCAGAAGTGTTGAGCATCAGCAGCTGAGTACTCTTCATAGCCCGCTTCAAGGCCGCAATACGGGAACCATAAAGTTCTGTTTTCGCATGGCTGCTTTGTATATCGGCAAGAGCCGTATTGACTTCCGCTCCCGCATCAAGCAAAGTTTGTTGGAAAGCAAGTTTAGCTTCTTCCTGCCGCGTCTTCGAAATGGCCAGCTGTGCCCGTAGCCGTCCATTCTGGAAGACAGGCTGTGTCAGTGAGGCCAATGCCTGCCAGATCCAGTTACCGGGATTGACCAACCCGTCGTGGTTACTCCAGCCCAACAAACCAGAGAGGGTAAGAGTGGGATAAAATGCCGCCCGGGCCTCTCCTGTGGCATAGAACGCCGCTGCAAGCGCTTGTTCCGCCTGCCGGACATCAGGACGCCGGGACAAAAGTTGTACTGGGACACCCACAGAAAGAGAATCAGGGAATTGCCAATCGGCAAGTGTACCCCGCCGAATACTGTCAGGAGTTCTGCCAAGCAAAGAGGAAAAACCATTCTCTACCTCACGGATTTGCCGCTTTATTTCCACTATCTGCGTGCAGACATCGTAGTAATTGGCCTCTGACTGCGATACGGCCGCATCCGTTTCTTCACCTACCTCCATCAAGGCTTTGGTCATTTCCACCCCCTGTTTCCAACTTTCGGCCGTTTCTTCACTCACCTTCAGCTGGGCATCAAGCATAGCGAGTGTGTAGTAGTAATTGGCTATGCTCGATATAAGGTGCGCTTGTACGGCTTGCCGGTAAGCACGACTTTGTTCCAACTGCATCTGTGTCCGTTTCTTCGCATTACGCAGGCTTCCAAACACATCCACCTGCCACGTGGCCATAGCCGGAAGCGTATAAGTACGGGGCGTACCGTTCCATACGAATCCTCCCAATCCACCTTGTGGAGAAAGACTCAAATTGGGCAGAAAAGCAAGGCGGGCTGCCTTCAATGCAGCTTCTGCTTCGGTGATTTGAAGTTCGGCCATACGCAAGTCGGTATTATTTGCCAGCCCTTCTTCAATCAACACTTGCAGCGCTGGATCGGTAAATAGGTCTCGCCACGATAAACTCCCCAGCGAAGCGCTGTCCGTCATTTCCCCGCCATATAAGCCGTCGGTTCTAATGTCGACAGGACGCTCATAGTTTCGATAGGTGCTACAGCCGTTCAAAAACAAGCCCAGCAGCATGAAAGTGATTATCTGTCTGTATTTCATTTTTCCATTTGGTTATTCGGGTTAAACATACTGTTCTCGGCAAGATAACGCCCGTGTTCTTTCACTGTCTGGACATCCATATCTTCCTTCAAGGCCGGGCGCAGTTTCTCCTGCAAATATTCAAACACGATGAACATCGTAGGAACGATAAACAGCAAAGCCAGTGTACCTACCAACATTCCTCCTACCACGCCTGTCCCCAGGGTGTTATTCCCATTCGCACCAGCTCCCGAAGCGAACATCAGGGGGAGCATACCGAATATCATTGCCAGCACGGTCATCATAATGGGACGGAAGCGGGCGACGGCTGCCGAATAAGCGGCTTCCACGATGCCCATCCCTTTGCGACGACGCTCCGTGGCATATTCTGTAATCAATATGGCTGTTTTTGCCAATAGTCCGATGAGCATAATGACACCGGTCTGCAAGTAGATATTGTTCTCCAGTCCGAACAGCCGGGCAAACAGGAAGCTGCCCATCAACCCGCAAGGCACCGACAAGATAACCGCAAAAGGCACAAGAAAGCTCTCGTACAGGCATACCAATATCAAATATATAAACACCACGCAGAACAGGTAGATAAGGAATGTGTGATTGGTACTTCCTGCCTCTTCACGTGCCATGCCGCCGTATTCATACCCGTAACCGGACGGCAGGGTCTGGGCTGCCACTTCCGCGATGGCTTGCTGCACCTGTCCCGATGAATATCCGTCGGCCACGTTTACGCTGGCAAGGATGCTGCTGAACAGGTTGAAGCGGTTGATGATTTCCGCCCCCTGCATCCGTTCCAACGAAACGAACTGGCTGAGTGGAGCCATTTCTCCATTGACACGGACGAACATGTTGTCCAACGCATGCGCATCAAGTCTATACTCCGGAGCAGCCTGAACCATTACACGGTACATCTTGGAGAACTGGTTGAAGTTGGACGCATACACCCCACCACAATAACTGCCCAGCGTACTCAATACCTCTGCAGGTGATATGCCAGCCCGTTTGCATTTGGCCGCATCCACATCCACCCGATACTGTGGAAAATTCATATTGAACGCTGTATAAGCCATTGCCACCTCCGGCCGTTTGTTCAGTTCGGCCAGGAACGTGTTGGTCACATCAAACAAATCCTTCAGTTCTCCACCAGCCAAATCCTGAATGTTCAGTTCGATGGAATTTCCCGTACCATATCCGGGTATCATTGCCTGCTGGAAGCAGAATACCTGCGCGTCCCTGATTTCGCCGAACGCCTTGTTCAAGCGGGTAACGACTGCTGCTGCGGAATGTTCCTTGCCTTTCCGCTTGTCCCAGTGATACAGCCGGACAAACGCGGAACCATATGAAACTCCTTGTCCTGCCAGAATACCATTTCCGATGACGCGTCCGAAGTATTCCACCTCCGGCGTGGAGGCAAGAATGGAATCCACCTGCTGTGCAGCCTTGCGGGTCTGTGTCAATGTATTGCCGGGCGAAGCGGTGATGTTCAAATAAAGCATTCCCATGTCTTCCTGCGGCACAAATCCCGTTTTGGTGGTACGTGCAAGGAAGGCAAACGCGATGACACCCAACCCCAAAGCCGACCATGACAACCAACGGCGGCGGAAGAAAAACAGGATACCCCGTTTGTACTTGCCCAGCATGGCATTGAACGACACATCGTATGCCATGCGCACACGGGCATTCAGGCTCCTGGCGTTCCGTTCTCCCTTTGCCGGGCGAAGCCATAAGGCGCACAGAGCCGGACAGAGAGTCAGCGAGTTCAAGCACGACAGACCCACAGCAGCCGCCATCGTCACCCCGAACTGGGTATAGAACGTGCCCGAGGTTCCTCCCATGAAAGTAACCGGTACAAATACCGCCATGAACACCAGCGAACAGGTGATGATGGCCATCGTGACATCGCTCATCGCATCCCGCGTAGCCAGATAGGGCGAACGATAGCCGACATCAAACTTGGCGTGCACTGCTTCCACCACGACAATGGCATCATCGACCACGGTACCGATGGCAAGCACCAGCGCGAACAGGGTCAGCAGGTTCACGCTGAATCCGGCAATGGCCAGAAAAGCAAACGTACCTATCAGCGAAACAAGGATGGAAAGTGAAGGGATCAGCGTACTCTTGAAATCGTGCAAGAAGAAATAGACCACCAGCACCACCAGTACAATGGCTATAACCAACGTCAGCACGACTTCATGGATGGATGCAAAAAGGAACTCGTTCGAGTTAAGGATAGTAGCTATCTCCATCCCTTCAGGTAAATTCTTGCTTATTTCATCCAAGGTGGCAGAAATCTCATTGTTTACTTCCGTTGCATTGGCTCCTGCCACCTGAAACAGGCGGATAGGGCACGAGGGCAACCCGTTCATCACACTTTCGTAAGTATAGGCCTGCCATCCCAGTTCCACCACTGCCACATCCCCCACGCGAAGCACATTCCCGTCCGGGAACGAACGGATCACCATATTCTCAAACTCGCTGACATCGCTCAGGCGGCCTTTGTAACTCATGGTATATTGGAAGGTGTTGCCCGAGTTTTCCCCGAAAGCTCCGGTAGGCGATTCAATATTCTGTTCGTCCAAGACCTCCGTTATGTCTGAAGGCACCAGTCCGTATTGTGCCATCACGTCTGGCTTCAACCAGATACGCAGACTATACACATTACCAAAAAACAACACATCGGCCACTCCATTGATACGTTTCAATCGTGGAATAATGTTTATGTCCATATAGTTGTCGAGGAACTGCTTGTCGTAACGTCCGTCAGGGCTGTACAAGATAGGGATATAAAGCAGACTGTTCTGTTGCTTTTGCGTGGTGACACCGACGCGGGTCACTTCGGCAGGCAGCAGACCTTGTGCCTTTGACACCCTGTTCTGCACGTTCACCGCGGCCATGTCGGGATTCGTCCCTTGCTTGAAATAGACCGTGATGGTGGCCTGCCCCTGATTGCTGGCGGTGGAAGTCATATAAAGCATATTCTCTACTCCGTTAATACTTTCCTCCAACGGAATGACCACACTTTTCTGTACCGCATCCGCACTGGCTCCCGTATAAGTGGCAGACACCTGTACGGTAGGCGGAGCTATATCAGGATATTGTTCTACAGGAAGACTGACAAGCGACACGATGCCCACAATCAACAGCATCACACTGATGGAAATTGCCATTGCCGGACGTTTGATAAAAATATTTTCTTTCATAATTATGCCTCCGGTTGATTTACTTTTACAATGGTTCCTTCACGCAGCAAACCGACTCCACCCGACACGATTTCCGTACCTTCTTCCAGTCCGTCTGTGACTATATATTCACGCCCGTTATCCAAGGGAGATACTTGGATGACGGTGCTTACAGCCTTTCCATCCACTACCTTATAGACCAGTACCTTCTCCTGTATGCGGAAAGTCACTTCCTGCGGGATGACGATGCAGCCTTCGTATACCGTAGGCAAGGCCACGTTGCCCGATGCCCCGCTATGCAGCAGCCCGTTGGGATTGGAAAATACTGCCCGCAAGCTCACCGACCCAGTCGAACGGTCGATTACGCCACTGATACTTTCTATTCTTCCTTTTTCTTGGTACAATGTCCCGTTGCTTAAATAAAGGCTGATGGCAGGAAGTTCCTTGATAGCTTCCTCCGACGAACCATACCGCTGCAACAGGTCGAGCAGACGGCTTTCATTCATTGAAAAATAGACGTACATACTTGAATTGTCGGACACCACCGTGAGCGGTTGTTCCATATTACTACTCACCAATGCGCCTTGCCGATAAGGCAGCGTGCCTACCACCCCGTCTGCCGGACTGCGGACAACCGTATACGACAGGTCATTCCGTGCATTCACCAACCGGGCTTCCGCTTGTTCCACCACCGCTTTGGCACTTTCCAGTTCGTTCGTAGCTTTCTGCATATCGAAATCCGAAATAATCTGCTGTTCCAGCAACCGCCGCCTGCCCTCATACGTGATACGGGCTGTGGCAAGCGTCGATTTGGCCGTCTTCACATCGGCTTCTGCGGTGTTCAGGGCGGCTTTATAGGGTACCTGGTCAATGATGAACAACACCTGCCCTTTAGCGACCCGCTCTCCTTCGGTGACGAACAGTTGTTGCAGCGTACCACTCACTTGCGGATAAATCTCAATGTCCTGCCGTCCGCGAATGGCAGCCGAATAGCGCGAGTCGAGGCTGCGTGTTTCCTTCTTGACTATCATCGTCGGATAAGAAGACGATGCCTGTTTCTGTTCTTCCCGACAAGAGGTGAAGGCAACAAGAGCCGACAGGAGGAACGTGAATACCATATTCTTTCTCATACAATTACAAATCAAATAATACCGTTAATTTTTTTACCTAATTTTTCTGCTTCAGAAAGCGTGCTTGCCATACCCTTATAATGCAAGCCGAACAAACGACAGAATGTTTGCATCGTATAATCCCCAGCTTTCAACATATCAGCAGAAGGTGCTGCTCCTTGAAAAATAAAATACAAATCTTTACCAGCCAATATTTTTTTAGAAGGCGACATGTAAATTCTATCAAGCAAAGTTCTGAATTGCCCCGTCATAGAATGCCAATAAACAGGAGACCCCATTACAAGTATCTCCGGTTCTGACATCAAATTGATTACTTCATCAAACTGGTCATCATTAAATGATTGCCCTAACGGATAGATTTTGTAGTCTATCAAATTTAATGTAGTATAATTTCTTCCAGACAACATCCTATGCGCCATTGCCGCAGTATTCCCTTTCTTATTAGGACTAGCATTAATGAACAATATCTGTTTCATGTCTTTTTGCCGATGTTGCACGATAGTTTCTTCAAATGGTAACATGATGCCTGCAAGAGATACCTGCTTTGGAATATCATTTTGTAAATTAATATTTTCTACTATTCCTGGAATGTGTATCAACTCTGTTTGTTTTTGTCCTTTCTTACAAGCCGTAAATGAAATAATGGCCATAAGAAATAGTGTGATAATGATGTTATTTCTCATACGTTATCTATATTTTAATTGACTATTCATTTACTACAACAAAGGTAGGATGTATGAGAATATCAGAAGTTTTTGTAGAGCTCAAATTTGTGTTGTTCTGAAGGTCAAATGAAGTGACAGGAATATATAAAAAGCACTGCCCAACATTGGACAGTGCTTTACTTGATTTTTCGTTTTTCTCATATATGAATAGCTACTCCACCCGGAGATACTCCAAACTGCCGCTTGAATGCGCTGAAGAAATGCGAACGGTTCTTGAAGCCAACCTCCATATACACCTCAGAAGGCTTGAGCTGGCCGGTAGCCAACAATTCGTATGCCTTGTCTAGACGTTTCCGTATGAGCCATTTCTCCGGCGAAACATCGCTCACCTTGGCAAAGTCGCGCTTGAAGGTGGCAAGGCTGCGACCGGTATAGGTGGCAAACTCGTCGAGCGTCATGTCCTGGGTATAGTTCGCCTCCATGAAAGGCAACAGGTCAATCTTCCACGATTCACTGAAATCGAACAACGTGGGATAAAAACGGACATCCGTGTCGAGCAGGCAGTAGAGTGCTTCCTGCATCTTCAAGCGAATAATTTCATCTTTCGGTTTGACATTGGCATCGGTATAAGGAAAGAGCGAGAGGAACAGACTCTGCAAGGCTGGTGTCTGAGGCAGCAACAGAGCAGATTCACGGATACGTTTCACCTCCTTGGGCAGCGTGTCCTTGTTCAACGTACTGAAAAACTCCCGTAGGAAATTGCGCTCGAAACGGATACTGATGGCTTTGTAAGGAGCATCTTCCACGGTATGCTTCAGCAGTTTCACCTGATGGTCACGCTTGATGAAGATATAATTCCCCTCACCGACTTTCAGCGTACGCCCATTGTAGTACACCAGCATCTCACCCGAATAGACGTAGATAAGGACGTGGACGGGCATCCGGTATTCCGACAGCATCTCGTGCGGCACGAAGCAACTATACACGATGTTCCAATAGTTGTATACTTGTGATTCTTTTAGCATAACGAGACAAAATTAAAGGTTTACCACCAGTTAAACAAACTTTTTCCCCTGTCCAGCAACATGATACGTTTCATTTCCTCATCCGTAAGCATGAAATCCTCTATTTCCTTGTTTTCACGCATTCGCTCTATGTGAGTGGATTTAGGAATGACAATGATATTTTGCTGATAAAGAAAGCGTAATCCGACTTGTGCCACACTCTTTCCATGTGCACGAGCTATTTCCTCCAAAACTGGCTGGGTAAAGAATCCGTCACGTCCGGCGGCAAGAGGCGACCATGCTTCTGCCTGTGTACCATAAAGCTTCATCAGTTCACGCAGGGATGCCTGTTGGCGGAACACATGGGTTTCCACCTGATTGATGGCAGGCATAATCTCAGCATATTCCACCAAGTTCAAGTAAGCATCATCGAGGAAATTTGCCACTCCGATGGCACGCAGTTTTCCGACACGATAGGCGTCTTCCATCGCCTTATAAATTTCCGGAATATCACCAGTCGGTTCATGAATGAGAAGCAAATCAATGTAATCCAAATCCAAACGACGTAAGGAAGAGTCAATGGAAGATAGCGTGTCACGATAGTTGGAACATCCCCACAATTTAGTGGTAATAAACACCTCATTGCGGGATAATCCAGATTTACGGACAGCAACACCCACTTCTCGTTCGTTGCCATAACACTGCGCCGTATCAATTGAACGATAGCCCAAACGCAAGGCTTCACGGACACACCGTTCCGTCATGCCGGATGGAATCAGATAAACCCCATAACCGATGCGCGGCATTTTCACACCGTTGTTCAGTGTGACAGATTTCGTCAATTCAGTCTCCATAGCCTCCATCTACGCAATAAAATGAAATCAAAAAACTAAAACTATCGTTATAAAGTTATTGTCATTATATTTTTAGCACAACCACTCCCACCATCATTAAGACCACGCCGACAATCTGGACGTATGAAATCCGTTTCTGTACAGCACCCATCCAACCGTATTTTTCCATCAGAAGGCTAAGCAACATCTGCCCGAGCAGCAAAGCCATAAAAAATGCGCCTGCCCCAATCTGCGGTATCAACCATGAATTGCCAAACACGGCGATGGCTCCACATATGCCACCCAGCCACATCCACCACGGATTTCCTTTTCTGAAAAACATACGCATACGCCCAACCTTGCGGTTTACGATACATATGGCCGCAATTATAATGGTTGCGATGAAGAATGACATGGTAGATGCTTGTACCGCCGATCCGAGGCAAAGACCTAATCTGCCGTATATAGCACCAATGGATGCCATGAGGCAGCCCGCTATAATGGCAGAAAGTTGCCAAAGTAGTACGTGACGGCTTATGGTCTGTGAAGTTTTTCTCTTCCTCAAATTTGGGATGACTACAACCAACAATACCCCAGCAATCAGTAGGAGCATTGCCAACATACGCATGGCTGAAAACGGAATACGTACTGAACCGAAAAGTCCGAAATGATCTATAACAAGACTAAACAGAAGTTGCCCCAACAGTGGAAGAATGGTGGTTTGTAATTGTCCGAGTGCACGGAACAGACAGATGGTAATAGTAATGGTACACAAAGCAATGATGCCTCCCGTCCAGCCCCACCAAGGTGTAACGGCAATCTGTGCTGCTGATGGCAGTAACGGCATTCTCATCATGGCCGAAATTACCGCCAGCAGCACCGAAGACACCATAAATGAAATGAGTGTCACCACCAAAACCGGGCCTACGCTTATCCGCATCCGTGCGTTTGCTGCGGTTTGAACGGGGACGAGCATACCTATCAATAAAGCTATAGTTAAAATACCCATATCGAAAAATTACTATTGCTTGTGTACTCCCGAACTACCGTAAAGTTTGGTACGCAATTCTCCTAATTCAGCAATCTGTTCATCGGTGCGGTTACCATACACTTTTAACTTGTTGAGTGCAATGGTGAGTGTGTTATATTCCTCATCAGTAAGTAGGATATCCGCTGCCCCCAGATTTTCCTTGATACGGGCATCACTTCGCATGCCAGGAATGGGCACGATGTGTTCCTGTTTCATCACCCAGGCTAGTGCGATCTGTGCAGGCGTACAACCTTTTGTCCGTGCATACTCTTTCACCAGGTCGATGACAGGCTGGTTGGCAGCGACATTTTCCGGCTTGTAACGCGAAATGACCCGGCGGATGTCATCGCCTTCGTAATGTTGCTGCGCCGTATATTGACCGCTGAGCAATCCACCAGCCATTGGAGAGTAAGCCACAAAGCCTATTCCCAACTCACGACAAAGTGGAATCACGTTGTCTTCCCATTGGCGTGCCATCATTGAGTATTCACTTTGTACGGCCGTAAGCGGTGTTACGGAATTGGCTTTCCGTATCTGCTCGACTGTAGCCTCCGATACGCCCCAAGCCAGGATTTTACCTTCACGGATAAGTTCTCCGAACCACTCTGCCATCTCTTCTACATTTACTTCCTCGGGCACTCGGTGTGCATAGTACAGTTCCACATGATCTGTCTGCAATCGTCTCAAACTATTCTCAATGGCAAAACGTACTCCGTTCCGGCTGAGTTTTCCTCCCCCTATGTGTTCCTGCCCCATAAGAGTAGCCGGCGAATATTTCGTGCTCAGTATGATTTCGTTGCGGATAGGTTTCAGAGCCTTCCCCACCAGTTCTTCGTTACGATAAGTGGCATATATTTCAGCCGTGTCGTAAAAATTGCACCCCCTGTCGTGTGCTTCCCGCATCAGACGGATTGACTCTTTTTCGTCGGGAATTTTGCCGTAGGCCGTACTGAATCCCATGCAGCCCATACCGATGGCTGACACTTCCAGGTTTCTTAATCGTCTTGTTTTCATTGCAGTCTTCTTTCTTATATATTTGTTTCAGTGTAGACTATCTCACATGCGCCACGTTCGTTGTACATCTTCCAATAACTCTCGGCAATGCGGGAAGGCGCAAAGAAACCGTCTCCTCCGATAGCTCCACACACGGTCACGGTACCCACAAAGATGTTCCGTAGTTTCAACGCTTCGTGCAGGGCATATACCATCGCTCGGAGTGCAGCCTTATCGAGCGACAAAGGCAAGTAAGCCACACTCGGATAAAGGGCAAGTCCGCCACCGGTCACGAGGATAGTACCTTTCTTTTGTCCAAACTCTTCATCCACTACCTGACTAATGCAGTGGTAAGCACTTGCCACATCCACCTGATAACGACGCATCAGTTCTTCGCAATCTATCTTTCCCGGCTCATCGGGCGTAGTAATTCCTACATTATAAACCAGTACCTCCGGCGTACCAAATGTACTTTTTACCCAATGAAGAGCTTCCGTAAGGGTTTCTGGACTGGCCGCATCCACAGTATGTGTATAAACCTCAATCCCTTCGGCAGCAAACTCCTGCTCATAACCTTTTAATGCTTGTTCGTTTCGTGCCATCAGTATCACACGAAAACCTTCTTTCCCGAATTGCTTTGCCACGTGGTTGCCCAGACCCTGTCCGGCTCCTACCACTACGATGGTCTTCTTATCCATAATCATCATAATATTATTGGTTTATAAATTAGTTCCTAACTTTTCAGCCTCTCTTACACTGGTAGCCATACCCCGATATTGCAATCCGAATAGACGACAGAAAATACCCATGGTATAATTGCCCGCTTCGAGCATGGCAGATGAAGGGCCCGCTCCCTGAAAAAGGAAATACAATTCTTTCCCTCTTAACCGGTGTTTCAACGAAGACTCATAGATACGATCAAGTAAAGTGCGGAATTGCCCCGTCATGGAGTGCCAATAGACCGGACTACCCATCACAAGCACATCTGCTTCCAGCATTTTCTGGATAACGGCTTCAAACTGATCGTCCTCGAAGGACTGTCCCAAAGGATAAATCTTGTAATCTATAAGATCAAGCGTTTCGTACTCCTTACCTGCAATCAGTCTCTTCGCCATGGCTGCCGTACGTCCATTGTGGTTAGGACTTCCGTTTACAAATAATATCCGTTTCATATCAAACTACATTTAATTCTGTTTTTACGGTGGCAAAGATAGTATGTATAGGTATCCGCTGAGTTGTTGTCAGGCTCAAAGAAGAGTTGCTGTGTAGCTCAATTAAGAAGGAAAAATATAAACTTTTCATATACTCTTCAGTGCCTCTTTTTATTGAACTCCTAATGATGGAATCGTATAGTTATATCATAATATTTTGGAAAATCCATTATAAGTGTTTATCTATGGTTCTTCATAATTCCATTCTAAACCATCTACTTTAACTGAGTTTTAGTTATTCCCAAACTTATAACTTGTTTAAGCAACAGTAAATATTTTCTATCTATATCATTTATACTAATAATTAAAGATAATCTATTATATATCAACACCAGTTATCCCCTCCATCAAAGATAAATCCCAATCCTGATTTGCCAGCCGCATTTATTCTTTTTTTCAGGTGAATTTTCTTTAGGCTGACGCCATGAAAATTCACCTGAAAAAGAATGCGGCGGCAAACGGATTAGAATTTAAAGATAGATTACAGGGATTAACTGCGACCGACGTGACGCATAGCCGTAAATCAAAGGCGGCTATCCTTATATTCTATATATGGCCTCACAAATACTGTGAAAATCCACCTTCCTCAATAACAAAACATAGAGTGCTTGTCAAATCCCGAGATAAGACAGGGATTTCAGTTCCCTCCGATCTGCATAGTCCGGTGGCTTCGCTATGCTTTTACCCCTACTCTTCCTACCACTTTTCATCCTTTTTCCTGCTGTTTCTACATTCTTTCCTATCTCCGCTATGACATTTGATGACGTCTAATGACATATAATGTCATCTGTTTGTAAATCAGATGCTTAATCAATTTATCATCTTACATTTGGACTGTGAAACAAATCAAGTAGTCACTCAAGACAAAAGATTATGGCACAAGAAAACAGTCCTGACAAGGAAAAAAGGCAAGGCCGGACAAAGAAACCGGAAAAGCCTTATGTGGAACAAATTGACGAGCTTCTGCTGGTACATAACAAGAACGACCCAAAGGAAGGTTTGGGAGTGGTCAGCAAGGCAGACGAGAAAGGCAATTATCAGACGCATGAACAAGACCAATCATCATATCTACAGGGCTGAACAAATCGACTGGGAGAAACTGGAATCGGTAGGTATCAGCAGATTGCAAATTGAAAAGGACGGAAACATGGACCTACTCCTTCAGGGAGAGGAGACCAATGTCATGTCCATTAAAATCAAGACTCCTGTATTTTCACTGACCATGGACGCCACACTCAGTCTGATTGAAGACGAGAATGGGAACCCGGTCATCAGTATAAACGGTATCAACCCTTCAGGTGAATAAATAAGAAACCATAATGTATCATCTCTCTTTCCATGCGGACGTACCGTATGGAAAGATATAAAAACAGAATTTATCATGATTGCCATATTAACAGACAAACCAAGTGTAGGAAAAGAAATCGGAAGAATCATCGGTGCAACCAAAGTAAGAAATGGATATGTAGGAGGAAACGGCTACATGGTTACGTGGACTTTCGGGAACATGCTGTCACTGGCCATGCCGAAAAGACTACGGAACCCAAAAGCTGTAAACACAGACTGGCTGCATACGCTTTCATCTGATTGTTCCGCCAATCTCTGGCAGAAGTCAATCTTTCATTAAAGTCCTATATTTCATTTGTGATGTATGAAATTTGTACCGTCTCTTTCTTTCCAAATAACCCGGCAATTCCCTTCTTCTTCTGCGTTATTGTCTTCATCCGAACCGACTGTGTGGTTATTACAGGTAATTCATTAGCAAGAATACTGTCGGACTCCACCCAGGATTGGACTGCTTTCATTATCATGAACAAGTGTGTCTCTTTCGTTCCAAGCAGCACCCGTAAAGAGTCTATCTGAACAGGACGTAAGAAATTTCCACACCCGGATTTTATTTCAAGCAGAATACTGTCTGTTTTAAGACGCTGATAATGGTATCTGTTATAATCTGATTCATCCCATGCAATAACTGATTCGCCTAAAGTTGCCAACCTGGTAATATACAAATGAGCCTTATGAATATTTTCACGGGCATAATTCGTTTCATTTATAACGCCCTCAAACCTTCGAAAGCGGAAACGCTCGTTGACCATAACAACAGTCAGAAATAGAACTATAGCTGTTATGATAATATAACCCAGAAATATTTTTTTACGTAACAAACTGCTCATTCGAGTGATATGATTTATCCTTTACAACATAAATACTTATTTCATACAACAACCAAATTGGCAATGCAACCAGCATAAGTGTGAATATATCTGATGTGGGTGTTATAATGGCAGCAATAATAAGAATAGCCACTATTGCATGTTTGCGGAAACGGCGCATAATAGTAGAATCCAACAAGCCCAAACGACCCAAAAGCCAACATAGTACCGGTAGTTCAAACACTATTCCCATCAATAAATTCATCATCATAAAAGTACCAATATAAGACTGTATAGAAATCATGTTTTCTACTTCACTACTGACCTGATAAGTTCCCAAAAAGCGCAAGGTCAATGGAAATATGAGAAAATAACCGAGCAGGACACCTATGATAAACATAATATATCCGCTGGTTATGATTCCCAATGAATATTTCCGTTCCCGGTCATACAATGCTGGAGAAATGAACCGGAAAAGTTGATAGACGACGTAAGGAGAGGCCAAGAGAAAACCGGCACAGACTGAGGTTTTCATGTGAATTATGAACTGTTCTGCAAGACCGGTATTTATCAGCTTTATAGAAAACTGATCCATAGTCTGAAGATGCATTAATCTGCATATTTCATTGAACCAACGATAGGTAACAAAAGTTGTGTCCTTGGCAGCAAGAATGACATCAAACATCGTATCCTTGAAAAAGAAAGCAACTAAACCACAAATAACAACAGCCAATGCTATCTTAATCAAAGAATTTCTTAATACATCCAGATGCTCCCAAAATGTCATGTCGGTTTTCTGCATGGTCTCCCCTCATTTTCATTCATTTTTTGTGGAAGAATTGTTTTCTTTCACATCCAATTCTTTTTCAATCCCATTCATACCTTCCTTAAAACTGCGGACACCTTTACCTATGCCTTTCATCAGTTCCGGAATCTTCTTCCCTCCAAAGAATAGAAGAACAATCAGTATGATAAAAATAATTTCTTGTGTACCAATTCCAAACATCATTATTTATGTATTAAGTATTTAACAAACAAATATCCACCGAAAATCTGTATGAGCATTCCCGGAATGCCGATACGGAAATCTTGGGATGCCAGATAAAAATCTCCCTTCAACAGCCATTCTCCCAATGTTCCTAATAGCTGATAACCCAATACCACCACGAGCATCAGAAAGACAGATATCTTTTGAAATCTATGTGCCGTATAACCTGCTATTCCTGCAAGCAAAACAGATTTAAGCAGAATAGCCGGCAATGAAGACAATACAGGCATTCCGAAAAGTACGGAATTAAGCAATGGCGAGGCTATTGCCGTCAACAGGCCAACGCGCCAGCCATATTTATAGGCACTTATCAATGTGAAAAGATAGATAGGCAGCCAGGTCGGACCTCCCATATGAACCGTATGGCAAAGTTGGGGGACAATCATATTCCCCAAGGTGAAAAGCGCAGCCGCCAAGTACGTTTTCGCTTGTTTATACCCTAATGAATAGAGTTTAATTGCTGCTTCCATAAAATAATAATTTAATCAAGTTCAACCAATTCATATTTCTGACTTCCCATTCCGAGTGATTCGGCATGATCCAGCGTATGCATGCCGTGGCGTGAATCAATACGCTCAATCAGATGAATTTTCCCGTGATCCTCTGATGAACGTACCAAATCGGTACAGGCCCTGTCAAGCGCAACCGGGTCGAGAGAAGCAAGAATACCGATATCTCCCATCTCGGGATCTGCCGGTGAAGAGTCACAATCACAATCTACCGAGAGGTTGTTAGCTACGCTGATATACAAAATATTCCCTCCGCAATGGTCTGCAACCGCTTTGGCGGCTTCTGCCATTGACTCCAGAAAATCATCCTGAGCTGGACTTCCCCAACTTGTAGTACTGGTTCCTGCGGAGTGGATCAGACGTTTGCCATTGGACGAAGCAATGCCGATGGACATGTTCTTTATAGCTCCGCCGAATCCACCCATCGCATGGCCCTTGAAGTGGGACAGGATAATCGTGAAATCGTAGTTGAGATAATTCTTGCCCACAATATCACGGGTAAGGTGTTTGCCCCCGGTTACCGGAAGCTCCGTTTCGCCTTCCGCATCCATGATGTCAACCGTAGCGATGGCCGTAAACCCATGGTCGGCAGCTGCCTTGAGATGGCTTTCCGTATTGGCACGACCTCCGCCGTAAGCGGTATTACACTCTACGATGGTACCGTTTACTTTTTGCACCAGATCCTTGATCAAAGCCGGTTGCAGGAAATTGTGGCCCCCCGGTTCACCCGTCGAGAGTTTTACGGCTACCCGGCCTTTGGCTTCACGTCCGAGAGCTTCATAGATTTTCACCAGATTCTCCGAGGAAATCTCTTTGTAGAAATATACCTTCGGAAGGTTCTCCTCTGTCGCAGGTGTTTCCGGCCGGGATGGTTCCTGCTCATTTTGTGCCTGGGCACAACCTGATGTGGCAAACAAGATTGCAAACATCATGGTTAAGAAACTACTTTTCATATTGGTAACGTATTAAATGTTTCAAAAGCTTAAATTAAATCCGGCCATAACCGTTGCTCTCGGCATGGGATAGCCGGCATTGATTTCATATTCCTGAGCCAGCAGGTTCTCACCACGCGCCCAAATATCCAACCATTTACATGCGCGGAAAGAGGCACGGAGATTCCATAACACAAAATCCTCGGTCTCGGGTTGGTCGCCAACGGAAGTAAACAAACCGGCTATGTATTGCACTCCGGTGGAGACGTTCCATCGCCCATGTGAGAAATTGGCTCCGGCGTACAGTTTATGCTCGGGGGCGGCAATGACCGGATTTTCCATGTGCAGGAAGCTGTAGTTCCCGTCCACCGACCAGTGGCGGTCGATACGGTACGCCGCCTGCACCTCCACGCCGGTATTTTTGATTGCTCCCGAGTTCTGGTTCAACATACCGTTGCCGTTGGGATTCGGAAGGGTCTGGATGAGATTCTTCCCATCTATGTAGAAGAGGTTCACGCCGTAGGTCAGCCGCCCCTCCATCAGACGCTGCGAAAAGGCCAGCTCGTAGTTCCACATCGACTCCGGCTGCAAATCCGGATTCTGCGGCGGGAACATGTACATCTCTCGCAAGATTGGGTAACGGAACCCTTTCGAGGCGGAGGCCTTCAGCTCGATGGCGTGCGGGAGATGGAAGGCCAGTCCGGCCTGCGGCACCCACTCCAATCCGATGCGGGAGTGATGGTCTGCACGAAGCCCGACGTTGAAGGTCAGCCAGGAACCGATGTCTTGGCGGAAGTCAATATATCCGGCCAGCTCGTCTTCGTGCTTGTCCACCAGATCGGAAGTCGTACCGGCCTGCTCCCCGCTCACATATTCGTTCCATGCACGGCCTCCATAACGGAACCAGTCGAAGCCCACGGTGATGCGGTTGCCCTTGAAAAACCGCGCACTCTGGTAGAGCGACACGCCCATCATGTCGTCATGCGACAGGAAGCGGTCATCCTGCGGTGTTTCACCCTCGGAGGGGGTATATCCGTCGTTGATCCAGTGGTCGCCCCAGTTGTAGAAGATGCTGACGGCTCCCGAGGTCTTTTCATACCGGTTCTCCACGGCAAACGAGGTCATGCCTCGTGTGATGCGCTGGTCGCCGTCGAGCAGCGGTGCATCAACCGGGCCGGGATAGGAGGCGTTGAAATGGGTCACATTCACATCGCCCCGCAAATTCCAGTTATCCGTCACTTCATAGCCCAGTTTTGCATAGCTGCCGTACTGCTCGAAGCCCATGTCGGCACGGTGGCCGTCCGTGCGGTTATATGAACCGGAAACGACGCTGGAAAAACGCCCTTTCCGGATGCGGTTGGTCAGCTCCGTTTCGAGTGTATTCCAGGAACCGTACCCGGCGCGAAGGTTCGTCTTTACGCCGTCCTCCTGCATCTTACGCGTTACGATGTTGATGACGCCGCCCATGGCGTTCGAGCCGTAGAGGACCGAAGCCGACCCCCGCAGAACTTCCACCCGCTCGGCAAGGAATGACTGATAGGCATCGGCTATCGGATGGCCGAAAATGCCGGCATATTGGGGATGGCCGTCAATCATTACCATCAACCGGGCTGTTCCGCCACTCAATCCACGGAGTGAAATACTTCCTGCCGCGCCACCCGACACACCGTAGCCCATCACTCCGCGTGAGGTTACGAACAGGCCGGGAATCTGTTCTGTCAGCACCGGCAGTAGCGAGGGTTGCAAGGCCTGGTCTATTTTGCTGCGGTTCACTACAGACACGGTTTGGGACAGATGTCGGACATCCGTTTCATTACGGGTGCCGGTAACCACAACTTCTCCGATTTCATATACCTTCCCTGTATCAAGGGAGTCCCGTTTTTGTTCCTGAGCCATTCCCGTCTGGACGGCAAGGGCCATCAAAGCAATTGACAAATAAGACTTTCTTATCTTCATTTATAATGTATCTGTTTGTTAATCATTTATTTATAGAATGCCTCTATCTGGTGAAAACACTCCTCAGGCGTAGCACAATCAAAGCAGCGGGTTTCCAACGGACACCATCCGGTAGCAGTCCGATTGATAATATGCGGGGCTACAACTCCATAACTTATCTTTATATCGGTTTTTGAAAGCAAGTCAAGGGCAGGCCGACTGATGACATCCGCATACACCTCTTTGACCTTTGCCAAAGCCATCAGTGCCGCAGCAGCCTTACCCACAACTTTATCCGCGATGGATGCTTCATACAAGAAGCCCGGATCATCTTGCAACAAATGATACAGGTCGATGACACCCCGGCCATTGAATGTGCAAACCTCGCCGTTTGCAACAACCAGGGAATGCTTCCCTTCATGCAGTAATTGTATTAAATCATCCATACGATCTGCTTTTATCTTTTTTTCTCAAAAGTAGTAAATTCGAAAAGGGAGCAAGCTACCCTAAATACCGATTAAATTCCCCGTATCATGGGATTATAGCCTGTAGCGCAGCCAGATTACATCATTCTCCAATCTTTCCACACTGGTCAGGTGAAGATGCACCGGCAGGCGGTCATCTCCTCCTATTCCATCAAAGACGGCGGTTCCGTTTTTTCGGCCATCTATTCCGGGTGCTACCAGCAGACTGACCTCATCGATCAGTCCGGCCTGCAAGAATCCTCCGTTGATATGACCTCCTCCCAATAGAGCTAAACGCTTGACATGAAATTGTTCATACAGTATATTCATGGCCGTATCCAAATCAATATTTTCATTTCCTACGGCAATCCATGATATTCCCTGTTTACGTAACATCTCCAGATATTCCTTAGAAACTCTTTCGCTGACAATACAAACCAACGGTACATCATCAATACTGTTTGAATTCCATCGTAAATGTCCTAACGTATCAACAGATACCATATAGGCATCCGATTCTTCTGCAATATATACGGAGGGTTGACCAACTGGTTCATACTCTGTCGGGACGAACGGTTCTTTGGCGGCGTTATAATGTTCCATGGTTACCCGTCCTTCTAACAAAGACGGGCAATCCAGTTGTTCCAATGCGGTATAATATTCTTCTCCGCTGATTTTGTCTACCATCGAACAGTCAATTCTGCCGTCAATGGAAGCCACCATGTGGCAAATAACATAGGGTCTCACGATAAATTCTTTTATTCAATCAAACCTGTATTTTTCAGCCATTCAGCGGTCATCGCATGACAATTGGACGTCTGGGAAGAACGGATCCAAAGGCTCGGGGTCAGGAAATTGCCCTCCGGGATAAGACGTTTGGCATCCGCTTCGACACCACTGATGCCGCTGCTGGCACTGGACACAATCAGCCCGATATTCTTTCCTGCCATCTCGCTTCCGTGGTTGAACAGGAAGGTCTGCAACGGAGCCGCCATATTGCTCCACCAGAGGGGTGCCGCTACAATCACCGTAGCGTAGTTCTCAAGTTCAACGTCCACTGGATCGATAGCCGGATAGGAAGAGGCGTCATTCGGATTTTCACGGATGGCGGCAATCAGGGCACTGCCTATGGCATAATTGTTCGCAGCGTAATCCAATCCTTTCTCTGCCGGTTCCACGCGGACAACATCTGCATCTATTTGTGTCAGCAGATCCGTCACAATCGTGTGCGTGTTGTTCGTGAAGCTGTAATAAACGACAAGGATGTCTCCCTCTACAGGATTGGGATTCTCGGGATCATTATTCCCGTTTTCATCATCTTCTCCTCCATTTTCAGGGGTTTCAGTCTGAGGCTGGTCGGTTACAGGCTTATCATCTTCACAAGATGTAAACCCGAAAAATAGCCCTGCTGCCAGCAGAATATAAAATAACTTCTTCATGTGTATTTCTTATTTGAATTGATTTATAAGTTTATTTGTAAAACCTGTCAAAAGCCAAACTTTGCTTCTGTATTCAAGTTTATAATCCCGTCAATTTTTCCTGATCCTCCGAATAACGTCCACCAATGATATGGATAGAATCCAAATGAGAACGAATCTCTGTCAATTCTTCTTCCGAGAATGAGACTTCAACAGCGCCGGCATTTTCCACAATCCGTTCAATCCGTTTTGATCCTGGAATCGGGACAATCCACGGCTTTTGAGCCAAAAGCCAGGCAAGAGCGACCCGAGCCGGTGTAGTTTGTTTCATTTTGGCCAACTGCTCTACATACTCAGCCAGCGCTACGTTCTGTTGCAGGTTCTCGGGACTAAAACGCGGGATGGTACTCCGGTAGTCGGACTTGTCGAAGGTCGTCTGACGATTGAACCGTCCTGTCAGCATGGCCTTGCCCAGCGGGCTGAAAGGTACGAAACCGATACCTAATTCCTCCAAGGTCGGCAATAACTCCGCTTCAGGTTTTCTGTACCACATCGAATATTCGCTCTGTACTGCTGTAAGCGGACATACAGCATGTGCCCGACGGACTGTGGCAGCTGAAGCTTCGGACAATCCCCAATGGAGAACCTTACCCTCTTTGATCAAAGACGAAAGTGTATCGGCAACTTCTTCAATGGGCGTATGCGGATCCACACGGTGTTGATAATACAAATCGATATGGTCTCTTCGCAAACGTCGCAACGAGCCTTCGACAGCACGGCGGATGACTTCCGGTTTGCTCGACAATTCAACGGGACGTGCCGACCCTTCAAAATGGACATTGGCCATATCATATCCGAATTTGGTGGCGATGACCACTTCATTACGGAAAGGCTCAAGAGCCTCGCCAACAAGTTCCTCATTTTTAAACATGCTATAAACCTCGGCCGTATCGAAAAAAGTGATACCGGCTTCAACGGCCTGGCGGATAGTCGCAATCGCCTCCTTTTTTTCCGGATAAGGCGGATAACTTTGCGTGAATCCCATACAACCCAATCCGATAGCGGACACTTCCAGTCCATTCTTTCCTAATATTCTCTTTTTCATGTCATTTAATTTTTAGTCCGGGAATCAGCGGTGTAGAGTCTACCAGTTCAAGCGACTTGACCATATCGAGCGTTCCCTGTTTGTATTTCTGAAAATGCGGAGTTTGGATATGTTTGCGATATGCCTCCTCATCAGCATAAATCTCCAAGATGGTGACCTTGTTCGGGTTCTCTTTCTCAGCTGTGGCATAAAGTGTCAACACACCAGGCTCAAGCCGCATGGAAGCCTCGATTTCCTCCTTCAGATAGGCATTATACTCTGACAGACGTGAAGAATCAACTTCTATTTTTGAAAGACGTACAAGCTGTTTGGTTGGATCCACCGTCTCTCGACCGGCATTCTTGATGGCATTCAACGCTTTCATGGCCGGTGGAAAACCAATATATGGTAAGCACTGAATAACAGCCGCCACAAGTGTTTCCTTACTTGTTCCTAACTTCATATTTCCCAATGTGTGGGATTGAAGTTGCGAATCGGCCTCCAGCGTTGTCAGAATGCAGTAGATGAGTAATTCCCTGGTTTGGACATCCAAACCGTTGCGGGTATAAATATCACCGAAGCAATATTCGGTCAGGAAACGGGCCACATCAGCCCCCATACCGCCCGGGACATCCGCCATCCGTTCAGCAATCTCGTTTCCGTAAAGGGGATTCTGGATAGCAAATCCTTTTTCATATCGATTCTCCTCTGTGGTAGTACCCTGGGCATCCAGTGGCAAAGGAATGCCTTTTTCACGGAAAACCTCGTTAATAATGCCGATGGCATTCAGTGTCCGCGGAAAGCCGATGAACGGAGCGCACTGATAGACAGCTTCCCGTAGTTCAACAGGCGTCACACCTACATTCAAGGCTGCCGCAGCATGGGATTTCAGTTGCGGAAGGGTCTGCATCGTGGTAAGGACCGTACAGGTAATCAGCTCGCGGGTTTTATGGTCAAGTTCACCTACGGCAAACACTTCTCCGAAGATAAACTTTTGGAGAATAGACATAAACTCAGGATCTGTTCCTTTTCCGGTTAAGGCTTCACCGCTGAAAAGAGCCGTGTAGTTCTCTTTACAGAGAGCGGTTCTATCTGTCCGGGTATCATTCTGAGCCTGCATCATGGAAGGAATCATCAGGCAACCCAATACAAGAGCCATTATAAGTTGTTTCATACTGATTGTTTTAATGGTTATAAACTTTTGCCAAGTTGATAAGCTTCTTCTCCGTATGTTGTGTTTCTTATGGAACCGGCAGTCCATACACCCGGAGCTATGACCGACCCCATATCTCTCCAGCCAAGATAATTTGCCAAAGTAGCGTAATGTACTCGCATGGCTTCAGCATCCTTATACGCACTATTGGCATACGCCATCAGGAAGGCCGTCTTTTTGGGAGCCCCTTTTATTCTCCCGTTGATGGAGTAGAACCTGTCTATGACACTCTTGATCTGCGCAGAGAATCCGAAATAATACATCGGGGTTACAAATACTACCATATCTGCCTCCAGCAAATGAGGACGTACAATACTGAAATCATCTTTCAGCACACAATCACCGTCCATACCACAACGGTTGCAAGCCATACAGCCATTGACCTTATGGGCGGCACAATCGAAACGGAACACCTCATGTCCCTTTTCCTGAGCTCCTGCAATGAAACGGTCAGCCAGGTAATTCGTGTTGCCGTTCCGTCTGGGGCTTCCTGTCAATACTACAATTTTCATTTTATCTTCATTTTTAGTAAACAATTCGTCGGCGACTGCTACTGAGGATAGTAACACTGTTGCAGCAGCTGAAGCCGAGCACTTCAAAAAATCTCGTCTGTCCATATTTTACCAAGGTTTATCAAATAGAGCTACTGCATTCCCATATAAGATTCCAGACAGTAGAGATGCGAGAGACGGATCTTCTGACATCCATGCACGCATCCGTTCCAATCCGGCCTTCAATACCTGATCAGGCTGATACGGATAATCTGACCCGTAAAGCAGATGGTCGGGGGTTGTTATGGTCAGCAACGTGTGCACCACCTCAGGAGTCGCAGCACCTGCCAGGTCGTAATAAAGATTCCGGAGGTTGGCTTCCCAGTCGATTTCCTGCATGAATCCTTTTGATACCATCGCCGGATGGACAGCTTTCATACGCGGGATGGCTAGTGGCAGAAAAGAGCCACAGTGGGGAACTACAAACTTCACGTCCGGATAACGGGCCGGGACATTTCTTGAAATCATGTTGATGACTGCTCGTGTCGTCTCGGCCGGATATTCATAAACAGCCAGCGGTGTAGTGGCAATAATATCCTCATGCACCGGTGATGGTTTGTGAGGGTGCAGGATAACTACGGCCTTCCGTTCATTCAGAATCTGCATGAGTGTATCGAGCTCGGCATCCCCGACATATTGCCCGCGACTGTTCGTCGCCAACTTGATACCGTCCGCACCAAGCGTATCCAGTGCATAGACGGCTTCCCGGAGAGCCGCATCCACATCCGGCAAGGGAAGTGAGGCGCAAAAAAGGAATCTGTCAGGATATTTAGCTTTCAACCGGGCACAAGACTCGTTATAGCTTCTTATTGCTCGACGGCACTCCTCCGCATCGCCAAACCAAGGCTGCGGGGCAGGCATGGAAAGTACGGATTGACTAATACCGGCCTCATCCATGAACTTCAAATGGGCATCCTCACTCCACTCCGGCAACGGGAAAGTTTCTTCCAAGGCAGCATTATGCTGTTCAAGCAGGGCTCGAAATTCAGGCAATACATTGTGGCAATGTATATCTATGACACTTTGGGCATGTAATATTCCATGAAATATCATCATGCAGAGAAACAGGAAACAGTATCGCATAGCCATTATCAAACCATTGGCATTTCCCACGAGCCTCGTGTATCAACACCCGTGTTTTCTGCCGTATACTCAATCATTCTTATATCCTCCTGTGAAAGAGTTACTTGAAGGGCACGGACTATATCCCGGATCTGTCCTACTTTAGTCACCCCTATAATTGGAGTCGTACCTTTGGCTATTGCCCAGGCTATAGCGACCAAAGCCGGAGACACACCCAGTTTGGAACCGACTGAGCGCATCACATTGACCAAATCTTCTATCTGAGGCAACATCGGATTATAGGTTTCGCCACGTTGGCTTCCCAGGGGCAAAGGGTGAGCCGTATCATACTTCCCGCTTAAAGCTCCCTGTTCCAACACCATGTAGGCCCAAAAGTCAATGTCATGCTCACGGCAGTAATCCAGGATGCCAGCCTTTTCAGACGAGCGGTAAAGCAGACTGTAATGGTTCTGCACGGCAGATACATGTACGCCTTCCGCGGAAAGGATTTCTTCCGCACGCTTGATCTGTGACAGATTATGATTGGAAACGCCCACGCGGCGGATTTTCCCGTTTTTCACCAGCGGCGCCAGATAAGGAGTCCAGCGCTCTACGTCAGCCGGATTGTGAATCCAGTAGATATCGATATAATCAGTACCAAAACGGCTCAGGCTTCCTTCCAGCATCTCTTCCACGGGATTTTCAGCCTTCTCATTAGCAATCTGGGGCGTAAACTTGGTGGAAACGAGCACCTCATTACGCGGATACTCACGGGTGAAGGTGGAAAGCAAGGTTTCCGACGCTCCCATGCCATAGACTACAGCCGAATCCCACAGATTCAGGCCATTCTTCATTGCTTCCTCAAAGACCGGTCGCAATTCCTTTTCTCCAAGATGATTTCCAAAGACCTGGTCGCCACCGGCTACGCCTGTGCCCCACGACCAGGTACCCAATACTATTGACGATTTATTTGTCATAATTCATCCATTCTTAAGTTTAACGTATAAAATTGGTCATGGTGTGCGGCCCATGTTCCGGGAAAGTTATTCCGGCTTTCCGTCCGACTTGGATACATTTCAGCAGCCATACCATATTTCTTGCCAAAACACGCATTGCCTGCAAGCCTTCCTCATCATTCCGAATTTCTTCAGGGGTGTTCCCATGAATAATATTCCAATACTGAGAAGGGACAATCGGCATGTTACAATCGGTCATATATTTGTTCAACTGGTCAAGAGTTGCCGTACCGCCGCTGCGTCGGCAGGTTGCAATGGCTGCCGCAGGCTTGCCGGCAAGATGTTCTCCATTGAATTCATCAATAAAAAATACACGGTCCATAAAGGATGTCATGAAGCCACTAGCCCCGGCATAATGAACCGGTGTCCCGAAGACAAACCCATCATATCGGTCGATCAATTCCGTAAAATCATTGACGGTATCTTTTCGGAAACAGGTCCTTTTACCTATGCATGACCCGCAACCGATACATCCTGCCATCGGTTGATTTCCTACCCAGAAGATTTCGGACTGTATGCCTTCTTCCTTCAGCGTCCCTGCTATTTCAGACAACACGGTATAAACACAACCTTCTTTATGCGGACTACCATTAACCAGCAATACTTTAAGCGACTCCATTTTCAGTTACTTTTTCATATCTGGTAATAAAACGCCTCCTACACCTACATTTTCCGGTTCATTTTCTTTTATAAAGACAAAAATGGCCTGAGGTGCAATACCTGTGGCACGTGCGGTTGCTTCAGTAACTTCTTTTACGAGCTGAGCCTTTTTCTCTTTGCTCATTTTTACTAATTCCATGGTTATAGATGGCATAATTATTCCTCCTTATTTTTATTGTTTTCTATTTTCAATGATTTTCCCAAAGACATGCATTTGCCGATTACTTCACCCGTACGCAGATAAGAATAAGTAGGCATTTCAAACAGAACCGGTTTCAATTTACGGTAGTCAATTTTACCGTTCTCATCAATCACGGACTCTTCGGCGTATGTAGCAGAAATGCGACAAATAAAATTGTCGAATGTGTCGGTCTCGTAATTATCCAACACCTCGCAGTCCATTACCAACGGGGAGTTTTCAATAATCGGAGCGCCAGTTTCGCTCAGATGATAGGCAAAGACTCCAGATTTGTCTGTCTTTGCACCGCTGACGCAACCCACATAATCAGCAGCCGGAAGGAACGATTCATCCACGATATTTACAGACAGGCGTCCTGTGGCCTTTATCCCCTGATTGGTGAAATGCGGTTTGGCCAGTGAAACCAGAATACGGTTATGACCGATGATTCCCACATGGGCTACCAACACCCAGTTGACCTTCTCTTGTACAAATGTACCGACAACCACGGCCGGAGTCGGATACAAGGCAAGCACACTACCTAAATTCTTTTTCATATCAATTTCTTTTTGCTTTTAACTTATTGATTCTATTGCAAAAATACCCTGAAAAAGAATGGAAGGTAGTAGATAATTTACCGATGTTTATACCCCTACACTCGATTTTACTTTCTGCATCCTATCCAATGTCCGTAAGTCAACATTCTCCATATCCATTCCAATGGGCCAAAACGGAAAAGAACGAACCATAAACTGCTGAATGACTGCAGCGCAATATATATCATTACTACTATCAATTCAGTAATAAAAAGGCTAATTTCTGAACCCAAGCCAAGACCGATTCCATAAAAAACAAACATTCCGACTATAGACTGACCTACATAATTGGTAAGTGCCATTCTTCCGGGAGCGGCAAACCACCGGAATACGGGTGAATCGGAATGCCGGAGAAATAGCAAACAGATACCCGACACATAGGCAAAAGCCAGCGGATACACGCCCATCAAATAGAATATGCTGTGAACTGTCATTCCCCACGGATGATCGTTCATGGCACTATATGCGTACAATACCGAAACAGGCAATCCTACGGATAAACCACTTCTGAATACTTTTTTCAGCCAAGACCTTTTTCCCTCCAGACGGGCGTAAAGATGTTGCCTGCCGATATAGAATCCAAGAAGGAACAGGCCTAACACTTTGAAATACCGGTTTCCGTCAATAAATTCCTGCATACGAACCCATGCTCCTTGAATCAGGAACTGGAAGACTTCCCCATAACTTCGGGCATCATGCAGCCAATAAGCAAAGTTCTCGTCCGTAATGCCAAATTTTGTACAATACACCTGCTGCATACGGACAGCCGGTTCGGAAAGATGGGCTTGTGTAATTTCGCACAAAAAATCCACGACCACCGGGATAAACAACAAGACAAAGGCTCCTGCAAGCAGGCTGCGGTCAGAAAGTTTCCGAAGCGGCGGAAGCAGCATCCCCAACAAGGCATATAGCAACAATATATCACCACTCCAGATGAACATCAGGTGCATGACTCCTATGAATGCCAGCACAATCATCCTCCGGTAAAATACGGAAAGGGCATTTCCTCCTTTTCGTGCGACATTTTCAAAAATGATGGAGAATCCGATTCCAAACAAAAGGGAAAAGATGGTATAGAACTTTCCATCCACAAAGAAATAAAGTAAATAACGCACCCATCGGTCAACCCCCGAAAGCGGCAGTGTAGCAGTGTCTTCTGCCGACATGAATGTGTAAAGCGAGAACTCGGGGAAATTGGCCATGGCGATTCCAAAAAGTGCAAAACCGCGCAGGGAATCCAGTATTACGAAGCGTTCGGATGATTTTATAGGGGATAGTTTATCTGTTCTCATTTTAAGTACTTTTAGGTTTGACGGGCCATTCTACCAATAGAAGGCTGATTAAAATAATAATTAGTCCGGCCAATTGCAGTGTTGTTACATGCTCATGTCCCCAACAAGTTCCGATGAGAACGGCTACCACCGGATTGACGTAGGCATGTGTCGCTACTTCGAAAGCCGGCCGAACTTTCAGCAGCCATACGTATGCTGTATAAGCAAGTAATGATCCGAAAACAATCAGATAAACCAGTGAGAGCCAAGTAGATGCCTGAACAGAAACGATACTCAACCGTATGTAATCTCCCGAAACAAGTGAACAGATCCAGAACATTATGCTGGCGAAAATCATCTGCCATGCCGCTCCTGCAAAAGCATAACTCTCTTCTGCCTCAGAAGAGCGATATTTAGTATACAGTGTTCCGAGTGCCCAGGAAATACATCCGCCAATCAGAATCATTATGCCATATTCGCTATGCGTAAACACAGCTGTATCAGAAAACAGTTGCTCAATATATAGCATCCCCACACCGGAGAATCCGATGATCATACCAGCCACCATCCGAAGATTTTTGAAGTTTTTTTCCCACATAGTGACATCCAACAGCATAATCCATAGAGCCGTAGATGAAGCAACAATAGCCACCAGACTGCTGCTTACATAGCGTTGGGCCAACATGATGACGGCCATATCCACAAACAGCAGGACAATACCGCTCACTGCTGAACGCCGGATAAGCTGCGGATGCAACACTTTTTCCCCACGACACGCACATATTGCCAGTAAAAGGATCCCCGCAACGGAAAAACGCAGGGCTCCCAGTAAAAAAGTCGGAATGTCACGCAGAGCTACCCCGATGAAGTAATAGGTTGACCCCCATACAAAGTAAATAAGAAAATAGGCGAGGACAACCGACAGTTTCCGTTTGGTAAGAGAAATACGCCCCATGTCAAGTCCTCCCGCAATCAGACATTGGATGAAATTCTGGAAACGGGCCAATGCCTCTTCCAATACCGCACGCGGGCAGGCAATATTCCAGCGCAGGAATCCTTCGCCTTTCGGTCCGTACATCGTTCCACTGTTAAGCCACAGTCCGGTCTCTTCAAGCAACCGTGTCTGCAACACTTCGGACGACAGCCCCAGAGCGCGGCAGTCTGTCCATACCAGATAGGTGCCTTCGAGCCTCGTAACTGGTGTTTGCGGCAAGTGGGTGTGGAAAAATCCGCACAGGTAATCATAGTTCGCTTTCAGATAGTCCAGCAACTGTAGGTCTTTCGCTCCAAATCTTCAAAATCAATATAATAGGTGTTGCCAACGTATCTCAAGGGATTGGCAACAATGCGGCAACCGTTGTTGCGTATGGATGAAAAGAAACAGTTATACACGGGAGTCTGCACGACCACGCCATCCCCCGGTTCTGTCAAAGCCTTGATGACAGCAGAAATGGCAGGGACAACGCCGGATGTATAAATCATCCATTCTTTCCGGATGGACCAGTTATGACGCCGTTCAAACCATCGGATAACCGCAGTATAGTATTCATCGGGAACATGGACATATCCGAATATGCCGTGTGCCACCCGTTTGGCCAATGCATCGGTGATGGCTGGTGCCGTACGGAAATCCATGTCCGCTACCCAAAGGGGAAGCACGTCTTTACCAACAGGAAAAGAGTCCCATTTATAGGAATTCGTTCCCCGTCGGGGGATAATCTTATCGAAGTCATATTTCATAGTCCGTCTGTATTAGTCGGTGAAACAGGCGCGCTCATCCCTAAGCCGAATCTCACAGTCGGCAGGAGCCTTGATATTCTCATCTATTGTTATCGAACCGTACTCATCTGCCACGATACGTCCCGACATGGGGTTCTTGATATTCGTGATGGCTCCACGAATATCGGCATTCAATGTGCTGTACTCAAAGGCCCGGTCACAGTCCGGTCCGAATGTACAGTTTTCCAACACCAGGTCATGAGCATAACAGAGCGGCTGTTCGCCTGTGATGTGACAGTTAACCAGACGAAGGTTTTTCGAATGCCAGCCAAGGTATTCGCCGTCAAGCTCTGAATCATAGATGGTCACATTCTCTACCTCCCAGAAGGCATCCTTGGTGGTAATTTTGGCATTGTGAATTTCCACATTCTTCACATATTGGAAAACATACTTGCTGTCACTCTCCAATCCATCCACATAAATGTTATTGCTGAACATGAAGGGATAGGTTCCTCCATGCAATTTAAGGTTCTTGATACGAATACCGTTACAACGCCAGAACACTTCATCAGCATCATTCATTGCAACATTTTCGATATCAATCTCACTCATCTCACGGAACATTTTTGGGGCATCAATCACAGTATCTTTCATCCGCAGATGATCAGAATACCATAATGCCGAACGTCCTCCTACATCAAAATAGCAACGCTCGATTTTGAAACCATGAACGTGCCAGAATGGATAGTTACCTTCAAACCTACATTCAAAAGCTTCAATATTGCTACACTCCTTGATGGCCGATTCTCCGGCGCGGATAATTACATTCTCCAAACGCAAATCATGCGACTCAAACAAAGGGCGTTCGCCCCCAAATTCAGTATCTCTAATAATATTCATATGATTACATATTTTATGGTTGGTTGATATCAAGTGATAATATTTCTCCGATAACCGGCATGCAAACACATGCCTCTACTTCTTCCTTGAGCCGTCGGGCCGTTTTCAGGGGGGCATCCCACAAATGCCGCGAAAGCGCATACTTGGAGTGATGCACCGTAACTACATGGCGGGCATTCAGGTCCGATACCACTTGTCCAAGTTGTTCCGGCATGGTGTGGATAAACCTCCAGTCCTCGTTGTACTGGCCGTTTTCAAGAATCGCCCAGTCAATCTTCGGGAATCGACGTCCGATTCGCTTGAAATGGGGTCCGTACCCGCCATCACCGCCCAAATACAGTGTCAGCGAAGGTGATTCAATCAGAAAAGAGCCCCACAAGGTCTTGTTTGACGTAAGTCCGCGACCCGAGAAATGACGGGCCGGGAGACAGTGGATAATCAAACTGTCGTAAGGGATCTGCTCTTCCCAATCCAACTCTACCAACTGCTCCGTACGGTAACCCCAATACTCAAAATGTGCTCCGACACCGAGCGGACAAACGACCCTACCAACCTTTTCACGTAATTCTGTAACAGTCTGGTAGTCGAGATGGTCCCAATGGTCGTGCGTGATAAGCAGCAGGTCTATGTCCGGCATATCCTCCGTATGGAAAATGTCCGTCCCGGCAAACGGGCGGTTGACAAACGAGACAGGAGCTGCGGCATGAAATACGGGATCGACCAGAATCCGTTTCCCGTCCACCTGTAGCAGATACGACGAGTGACCAAACCAGACCATCAGATTCCCCGTATCGGGTAATTGGCGGCAATCAGTCTGTACAACGGGAAGGGCTGTTTCAGGACGGAGACCTTTTCGGTCAGCAAAAACAAACTCCCACAATGCCTGCCAGCGGCTCTTCTTGTTGGTCATCACTGGAGTGGACATCTGGTTGCGGAACATCCCGTCCCGATAGTTCGGAGACCTGCGAATTCGTTCCAGCCGATCTCCTGAAGGGTTCCGACCAAATGACGGCTGCGCAAGGAAACAACAGACGCCCAAACAGCACAGCAGAAGGAGTGACAAAATAATCACAAAAGCCATTCTTCTCTTTCTTCTTTTATCCATGTCTCATGTCAATTAATTCAGGTGTTTGATGCCAGCCCCGGAAATGAAATCTGAGGGAGTTTTTCCCTTCAGTCTCTTGAACAGGGTACAGAACTCCCGGTCAGTGGGGAATCCGAGCCGGGCTGCCACCTCCTCGACGCTTTCCGTTCCCCTTTTCAGCAGATACTCGGCACAGGCAATCTGTTTGAATTTCACATAATCTTCCGTATCTTTCCCAGTCTCATGCTTCAGCATGTCGTTGAAATAATCCGGCGAACAACCGAACAATCTGGCGAAATCTTCCGATGACGGGAATCGTTCGTACTGTGCCTTTCCGGTCTGGAAAAAAATCTCCAATTCGCGGTCTGTCCGTTCCAGCATTTCCTGATTCTCATTATGTCGGAGAATAAATTGGCGCCGGTAGAAACGCGACGCATAGTCCAGCAACAGCCGGATTCTCCCGGCAAGAATCGTATAGCAGTATTCATCTACACCCCAATGCAGCTCTTCACCTATCTCATCCATCTCCCTCTCCAGCACGGCCATCTCACGTTGTGACAGATGAAGGCTTTCCCGTGTAGCATATCTGAAAAAAGAATATTCCCGGGAAGATTTTCCTGTTTTCAGCGGGTTATACACCGAGTCATGAAAGCAGAGCAGCCATCCTTCGGATTGTCCGGTCTCAGGCTTCCATATCTCCGGTGTAGCGGTTCTTCCCGGTTGCAGGAAGGTCAGTGTTCCGTCGCTGAAGTCGCATTTCTTGTGTCCGAAAAGAGGCTGACATGGAGTATTCCACGCTCTCAGCCATACGGTAAAGAACCCGAACTGGAGAACCTGCGAAATTTCGGTCGTATCGGACAGGCGAATCATGCTCACCAGTGGATTGGGAGTTTTTGCCGAAAAAAGTCGGTTACACCCTGTAATAGTCTTGACTGTCATGCTTTTTATTTATAATAACTCCAATTCGTTTTATTCAACAAGTCCATGCCTGGCAAGCCATGTGTGTATTTCCTCAGAAAGGGAAGGTCCACCGCTATAGGTCACAGACAGAGCTTCGCGAACATCTGCATACGGACATGTCTTGCAGATATTTGAAACGGTTTCTCCCATCATCCCGTTTCCGTGGCTGCAAAACGGGATGATCCGCTTGCCATCGAAATCGTATGATTCGAGAAACGTATAAACAGGCATCGGCAGGATAGCATACCAGTTCGGATAACCAAGCAGTATCGTGTCATACGCCTCCATGTTCTCAATACGTGTGCGTAAAGCCGGACGAGCGTTGGCCAAAAGATCCTGTTCTGCCTGCTCCAGCAAAACACTATAACTGTCGGAATAGGGTTCTTCCATCTCAATCTCCACCAGGTCTGCTCCGATCTGGGACTGGATTTCTTCCGCTATGCCGCGTGTATTTCCGCCTTCGGAGAAATAGACTATCAGTGTCCTACCGCCAGTCTGTGCGTATATTATTCGACATTTCGGGCAAGACGGAAGCCGCGCTTGTAGTCCGTATAATCAGCCGGCACAGCCGAACGGTAGGCACTGCGGACATGTTTGGCATAATCATACCAGCCACCGCCACGCGCTACTCTGTTACGGCCGGTTTCAGGACCTGAAGGATTGGGATCAGCAGCATTGGTATAAGCACCGTAATAATCCCAGCACCATTCGCTGACATTGCCGTGCATGTTATACAAGCCCCATGGATTCGGCTCAAACTCATCAACATCCACTGTCTGTCTTCGGTAAGTACCTCCGCCTTCACCCTCAATATATGGGTAACTGCTATACCAGTTGGACTGCTCTACGGTAATGTTGCGTCCCGTGCTGAATGGGGAATCAGTCCCGGCCCGGCAGGCATATTCCCATTCAGCTTCCGTAGGCAGGCGATACCCATTGGCCTCACGGTTCCATGTTACCTCTGTCCCGTCAATGGAATACGCCGGTTCAAGCCCTTCGGACTGGCTCAACTCATTGCAAAAGCGTACGGCGTCGTACCATGAAACCATTTCTACCGGACGATTGTCTCCTTGAAAGTAACTGGGATTTACTCCGGTGACAGAACGATATTCAGTCTGCGACACCTCATATTTGGATATCAGATATGGTCCAACTGTAATCTGGTGTTGCACTTCATCATTTTCCCGCCACCGCTCATCTTCAGGACTCCCCATTGTAAAGGAACCTCCGTTGATTTGTACGAAATCGCCTTGCTCTAACGGCGGGTCAGTCGGTATTACAGGCGGCTGTCCCGGTCCATTTTCTGTATGTGCCTCACTGCATGCTGCAAACATCAGCATACAGACGGCCAATATGCAATCCATTGTCCTCACCATAATTCCATTATTCATATTTGATAATTACTATAATGACAGTATTACAGATTTTTCTCCTTTTCCTCCTAAAAGTTCGAGCATTTCATTCCGACTGGAAACGCCGTCTACCTTTCCAAGACGGGTAAAGTTCCATGAATTGTTGTCATAGTAAATCACAAGATAATTACCCTGATAGAGAATGATATCTCCGGGACCTGTATCATTCTGTCTGTCATTACGTGGAAGAGAAAATCCTAACGGACCGACCTTTTCCATATCATTGTAATCATCCATGCGGACATGTAGATTACCTTGCTTCAGACGCTTAACAAGTGCTTCACATGATGAGTTCCCATTCAAAGTGACGGTAAACATTCTGTTTCCGACAGTCATTTTGATTTTATTGTTTTCCATATTATTATCTGTTTTTGTATTATTATGTCGGGCTGATTGTCCCAGTACCGGCAGTGTTGCCAGTAACAACATTACCCATAAGACTAAAAAATTCTTCTTCATATCAATTATAAGACTTGTTTATGATATGCCATACAACCGTTCAACTTCCTTAGGGTCATGCAGGTCAAGAATTGTACTGGCTCCGGTATCCATTCGGGCTATCAGTTCCATATCCTCCTGCGACAACGAGAAATCAAAGACTGCAAAGTTCTCGATTATACGTTCTTTCCTGACGGATTTGGGTATCGATACTACTCCTCGCTGCAAATGCCAACGAAGGACTACCTGTGCGGCTGTTTTTCCATATTTCTGCCCGATCCCAACCAGTCTCTTATCCGTGAACAAGCCGTTTTTTCCTTCTGCAAACGGAGCCCATGCCTCAGGCTGTATATGCAGGGATGACATGATTTTCATCGCTTCTGTTTGTTGGGTAAACGGATGCATTTCTATCTGATTGACAGCCGGTACTATCCGTACATTATGGCACAGGTCCAACAAGCGGTCGGGTTCAAAATTACAGACCCCAATGGCACGTACACGACCGGAATTGTAAAGCTCTTCCATGGCTCTCCATGCCCCGTAACAGTCTCCGAACGGCATGTGAATGAGATACAGATCAATATAGTCCAATCCCAAACGGACAAGAGACCGCTCGAAAGCCGACAAAGTCTGCTCGTACCCCATTTCGGATATCCATGCCTTGGTCGTAACGAACACTTCTTCGCGTGGCAATCCGCTTCGGACTATTACCTTGCCAACTGCCTCTTCGTTGCCATACACGGACGCCGTATCAATCATACGGTATCCGGCCTGCAATGCTTCAAAAACAGCCTGTTCACATTCTTCCGCATCCGGAATCTGAAATACACCAAATCCGAGAAGAGGCATCCGTACTCCGTTATTCAATATTTTATATTCCATATTCAAGTATTATATGTTATCATTCCGTTCTTTCAAACCTGACTGGTACGTCCCCAGGCACGCTCAATACCTCAATGCCGTCACCGTCAATATGTCCCATTTTTATCAGGTCATTACTGTGTGACCAGCTCTTGCAGAAGATGGCGACATTTCCCCACGGTGCATAAATAGTAATATCTCCGGGCACCGGCGCACAACCTCTTGTTACACCGTCCAGTTCCAACTCCGGATTAGGATAAAAAATCTTTTCCGTAGTGTTGTTGTAGTCATTCAATGTAACCTCCATAGGCAGACGGGACAGCAAGTCGCGTGCAGCAGCATTGTCCTCCATGGTAGCACTAATTGTCCGGCTTCCTACGACAATATTCATTTTTAATGATGTAACATCAGAATTTTCTGGTTCTTCCAGTCCGACACCTATACCTTCAAGCCATTCAGCAACACGTATCTCCATCTGGGACAATGAAGAGGAGGTCAGCAGAAGGGCTTGGTCGAGAATTTCCGAATCGGGACACAGTGTTTCCGCTTCCCTTACGGAAGAAGATATTCCGCTGCCTCCACTTGTCGCAAAGAGAGCTATGCGTTTTCCTTCCAATTTCGATGCATGGCCGTGCAAAAAGGATTGCATGGTCGTCGCCATGGAACCATACCAGATGGGATAACCGACAAATACAAGGTCGTAACTCTCGAAATCCTCCATGGAAGTCTTAACGGCTGGATAATTCCCTTGCTTAATAGCATCCAGTTCCTCCCTGGCACGTTCGAGCATGGCATTGTAATCCTCTTCAAATGCGGTCTGAGGTTCCACTTCGAGAATATCGCAATCCAGTTGGCCGCGAATTTCATTAGCCATACGTTCGGTATTCCCGCTGCGTGAAGTGAACAATACAAGGTATCGCCCGTTACCTCCGGATGTCGGATCTGTTGGTTCTTCTGAATTGTTGTCATCGGAATCCCCATTCCCGGGATTCTCGGGCTGCTCCGGTATCTCTGGAATAATCGAATCGTCATCAGCAGGACTACACGCCGTCAAGGACAAGAATGTCAAAAACATCAGCGGAATCAGGAATATATTTTTCATTATGTTTCCCTTTCTAATCATGTTTTTTTATTAATTGCTTGATTCAAAGATAAAGAAGGGCCGTATACAGGATGGTATACAAATCCTCGGACAATATACCCCTGTTACGGATTCAATCATAACCGAAATAAATCAGCCCCCATGTAATAGTGGGGGCCGATAACAATTTCATTTATCAGAATTGATGTCTTCTATCGCCAAGACTCTTCATAGATGCTGACGATATCGGCATCGGTCATCTGTATGCGGTCGCTGGTAAACATCACTCCCATGACTTCACGTGCATTGCGCATGAACTTTTCAGCCTCATTAAAGTATATACCATAATCGGACATCTTCAGGTCGGCCACACCGCACGCCTCTTGTAAGCGGGTAAGTGCAGTAATGAAATCTTCCGGTTTGTCAGCGTCAGGCATACCCATAGCCCGAGCCATACGGATGAAACGCTCGTCACAGGCATGGTTGCGAACAAAATAGGAGAAGTAGGCGCGACTGATCATTATCAGACCGGCACCATGCGGGAGGTTGGGATGGTAGGCCGAAAGGGCATGTTCCATTCCATGCTCGCTGGTAATCAGCGTAAGGCACATGACTACTCCTGACAGTGTATTGCCGAAAGCCACATGGGTGCGGGCTTCCAGGTCGTTACCATCCTGTACGGCTCGTGGCAGGTATTTCGCCAAATTTTCTATGGCAGTCAAAGCATACATATCACTCATCAGGTTGGCTCCGTTGGCGATGTAACCTTCAATGCTGTGGAATAATGCGTCGAAACCCTGAAAAGCAGTGAAACCGGCCGGGACGCTCAGCATCAGTTCCGAATCGACAACTGCCAGACAAGGATAAAGGCTGGGAGCACCAATGAAGGCTTTTTCGTAAGTATCTTCTTTAGTGATAACTCCGGCACTGTCGGTTTCTGAACCCGTACCGGCCGTTGTCGTAATGGCGACAATAGGCAGTGGCGTATTCGGAATAGGTAGTCCCTTGCCGGAACCAACAGCCACATAGTCCCACAAAACGCCATCGTTTGTTGCCATGACAGCGATGGCCTTGGCGCAATCCATAACGCTGCCGCCACCCAGTGCCACCAGGAAATCACAGCCAGCAGCACGCGCTGCTTCAGCTCCCGCCTCTACATTGGCTACGGTAGGATTGGGGGATACGCCATCAAAGAGAACGGATTCAATACCGGCCAACCGTAACTGCTGTTCGGTACGTTCAAGGTATCCGTTAGCGCGGGTCGATTTGCCATTAGAAATGATAATGAGTGCCTTTTTACCCGGCATAGGCTGTTCTCCCAGTTTATTCAGCATACCTGCGCCAAACAAGACACGGGTGGGAACATACATGTCATAATTCAGATTCGTTTCCATGATTAGTCTTTTTCAGATATTATTATTTCAGTTTATTGTATTCTTCGTCTGTAACAGGCTCCAGCCATTCGTTCGAGGCCTCATCACCTGGAACCTCGAAGGCCAGATGAGCAAACCAGCCGTCAGCCGCCGCACCGTGCCAGTGCTTTACGTTTGCTGGAATATGAATGACTGTTCCCGGAAGAATCTCAACGGCAGGTTTCCCCTCTTCCTGATACCAACCGTGGCCAGCTACCCCGATAAGCATCTGACCACCGCCACTCTTAGCCCGATGTATATGCCAGTTGTTGCGGCATCCGGGTTCAAAAGTCACATTGGATATGTTTACCTGCTCACGCGAAATGGGGGCCAGATAGCTGTTGCCGATAAAATACTGGGCGTAGGCCGTATTTGGTTCGCCAATGGGGAAAATCATCTCGCGTTGGAAAGCGGACTTGGCATCTGCCGCAGCCGCATCATCCGCCCACACATCCTTGGCCAGACGGAAAGCCGCCCATGCCTTGGGCCATCCTGCATAAAAGCCAATGTGAGTAAGAATCTCGGCAATTTCAATGCGTGTGATTCCATTGTTTTTTGCTGACTGGAGATGATAGGTCAGCGATGAATCGGTGATTCCCTGACTGATGAGCGAAGTGATGGTCACCAGACTACGGTCGCGCAGTCCAAGCTTGTCCGTACGGTTCCACACTTCTCCGAAAAGTACATCGTCGTTCAGTTCCGCAAATTTCGGGGCAAACTCCCCAAGCTGGTCGCGGCCAGCCGTCTGCTTGATTTTTTCCTGTGCCATAATTGTTGTTCCATTAATTGCCAGCGCAACAAGCGCTATGATTATCTTTACTTTCATCTGAATTATAATTCATTGTTTTTAGTTCTTTTTCTACTGCAAAATTATCTGAATATAGGACTGTAGCCGGTATATAATTTACCGATATTTCTACCCGAACATTGGATAAAATGGAGATTATACCTTATATACCTGGTATCATGCAATCACTTTTATTTTATCCACTCAATATGCCCCTTATTCGTCCTTTCCGTTATTGATAAATGGACTAGCCTGCTTTCTGAAGTTGATCCGTGCCAATGTTTTACGTTAGCCGGAGTTCTTATAACATCTCCCTTCTTTATCCGAATAACTTCCTGTCCTTCTTCCTGATAGTAACCTTCACCGTCCAATATCAACAATACTTGTTCAGCATCCGGATGTATATGCCATGTATTCCTACTATTGGGGGCGAAAACCAGATGGTTTATATCAAACTTTGTCTGATGGGCTACATCTGAAATATAGACTTTTCCGGTATAATATTCTGACATAACTTGCTCTCCACATTTAAAGACCATATTACCCGTATCCTTTTCTGTATAAGACTCTTTATAACCCTTTTTCAGGATAAATGGTTCCCCGGGATTTAGAATATGAATACGTTCAGGATTGATAATTCTACCTTCAAGACTACGTGGATCAGCATTAAATGGTTTCATATCAGGCGAATCTACAGTTCCCCAATGGGAAAGAATCAAATTCGCATCAGGATAAGTATTAGCAATCTTTATGGCTCCTTCCAATCCTATATGCCAGGAATCATCAGAAAAATCAAAGAAAATGACGTCAGGAGACGGCAACTCAAGGAACTCTGGTAAAAACCGGGAATCACCCGGAGCCCATATTAACCCATCGGGGGTATTGATAAGGAAACCACAATAATCTTCCATCTTATATTCCCTTAACCTTCGAAATTCTTCCATCTCATTTTGCCATAGATGGTAAGCCGGAGTCAGCTTTACACTTACAGGACCTATACGGAATTCATCACCGATACCATGTCCAAAAGATGGCAAACCTTGTTGTCGCATCAAAGTATCTACATAATGTGTACTATGATATTGAAAACAAGCACTTGATAGTCCTGTACATGAAGGTACGCTGTAATGGTCGTTATCACAATGAGTAATGAGTACCGCATCCAGATGTGGAACTTGCTCCGGAGTAATTGGTGCTTGAAATAAAACAGGCATATCAAACCCTTTCAACATGGGATCAATCATAATACAAGTTCCGCGACTATTAATAAAAAATCCCGCATTACCCAACCAGCGGATGACTGTTTCATTTTGAACATTGAATGCTTCTTCCCCAAATGATTGTACAGTAGAGGGAGTAGCCTGACCTTTATTATCATAACGAATTCTCGCCTGTGCCCAGGCTATCTGAATCTGAATGCATAAAATAATAGCTAAAACAAGTTTACTCTTCATATACATATCGCGTCTTATAAATATTCATTGGAATTTTTTTTAACTGCAACAAAGTTAAATGTATGAGAAAAATTGAATGGTAGACAATTCTTTGACATATATACCTGAATTACAGATAACGGGCAATTCATAAAATAAAACGAAGACCCTCATCAATATGATAAAGAGTCTTCGTTTCAATATCAATAAATAACCATGTGAATTATCATCAGTCAGCAGCACGGAACTTGTATGTTTTAGAAGCATTGTTTGTAACCAACTGCACAATGTAAATTCCAGCAGGAATGTTATTAATAACTTTTTCGTCGGTTTGCATTACTTTACTACCATTTACGTTGAATATAGAAACATAATCTATGTTCCCTGAAACAAAGAGTTGACCGGAACGATATTGCAAGTTGGGACTATTGCCCATATTCATATTGATAATTCCAGTTGAGGTATTTTCATAATTAATTTCCTTAAGCCATTCTGAAAGCATAGAATGACAATTTTCAGTTTGTGAAGAACGTATCCACAGGCTTGGACTCATGAAATTCCCGTCAGGAATAAGGCGTTTTGCATCAGCTTCTACACCGCTGATGCCGCTACTGGCGCTGGAGACAATAAGACCTATACGTTTGCCTGCCATCTGAGAACCGTAAGTAAACAGAAATGTCTGCAAAGGTGCAGCCATATTACTCCACCATAAAGGAGCACCTATAATAATGGTATCATATTCATCAAGATTGTTGATTGAGGTCTTAATTGCCGGATATGAATCCGGATTGGCAGAATCATTTCTAATGGCAGCAATCAACGCACTGCCAAGAGCATAATTGTTTGCTGCATAATCCAGCCCTTCTTCTGCTGGTTCTATGCGCAAAACGTCAGCCTCAATTTGTGTCTGCAAGTCACTGACAATTCGGTGAACATTGTTTGTATAACTGTAATAAACGATCAGTGTTTTTGCCTGTAAAGTACAAACACAGCACATGATAACTAAAAATAATATTAGCTTTTTCATATTGAAATGTAGTTTTAATGCGAATTATTTGTGATTATTTACCCATGGTCTCTTTTACACGAGCCAGCAGGTTGGGAATATCCAACCCTTGCGGACATTTCTCCAGACAAGCCCCACAATTAACACAGGCCGAAGCCGGTGCTCCTCTTTGAATGGGAGACATGGCAACCGTATAGTCCGACATAGCTCGTTTCATATCCTTATGTACCAGATAATTATTGTACACATACGCGAAAATGTATCCGATGGCTACATTATGTGGACAAGGAATACACTGATAACATCCTGTACAGTCAATATGACCCGGAGTCTCTCGAAATGCACGAATAGCAGCGCCTAATGCTTCCCGGTCGTCAGGTGCCAACATATTGGGACGGGCTTTGGAAGCATATTTCAAGTTGGCCTCCACATCGGCCATGGAATTCATCCCGCTGACCGCTACACTCACTTCTGGAATATCCCACAGGTAGTCGAGAGCCCATTCCACATCCGGCTTTTCTACTCCGGTAGAACGAAGTGCATCACGCATTGACTGGGGAAGATTGGCCAAAAATCCGGTACGTACAGGCTTCATTACGGCAACACCCATACCGTTCGCTGCCGCGTACTTCGGACCTAATACGCCAGCTTCGTATTCATAATCGAGATAGTTATGTTGAATCAGGCAGAAATCCCAAGCTGATGATGCCTCGACCACCTTTTTAAAAAGCTGGAGGCGGTCATGGAACGAGAATCCCATGAAACGGATTTTTCCGTCGGCCTTTAGTTTCTCCATTTTCTCAATCAGTTTATAAGGAACCACCTTCTCGTTCCAGCCTCGATGCATGATCATGTGGATGTGGTAGAAGTCAATGACATCCGTTCCGATGGCACGGCGCGACTCATCAAAGAACTTCTCAAAATCCTCCGGCCGTTCCATGGCCCACCACGGAGATTTGGAGGTGACATAGACACGGTCACGCCATCCTCCCGCGAGTGCCTTTCCGACAGCCTGTTCACTCTGTCCGTTCAGGTAGACACGCCCAGTATCAATATAGTTTACACCACCTTCAATTGCCCGACGTACCATGGCCACACTTTGGTCAAAATCCACACTTCCGTTTGCTTGCATCGGCAATCGGAGCATACCAAACCCCAATGCGGAAACATCAACTCCGGTACGTCCCATTGGACGATACTGCATCCTTGGATTATAATTCAAAATTTTGCCTGACAATTCTTCTTGGACAACCCTCTTTTCTGCCTCATCAGCCAATACTCTTGGCCCTAACAGAGCACCGGCCGCTAATGTCAGACCTGTCCGCTTGAAAAAATCTCTTCTATCCATAATATATTCATTTTAATCATTCAAACCGATTAACATAGCGGGATTATCCCGTACCAACCTATTGATTTCCGTTGTTGTAAAACCGGCTTTATCCAAATCTTTAATACATTGTTTCATTCCTGCTATTGGGTGAGGCATAACTGACTGGCCTAAATCTGTAGAAATAAAACCTCTATCAGAAGATACACGAACAAGATCTGCGAATGTCCCGGTAGACTGACGTTCATATTGAGGCATTCCGCTATTTTCTCCCCATAGGCATGGCAGATAGCAATATTCGATGTATGCTCCCAAATCAACACACTGACGTATCTGATCGGAAGTCATCATCCAGAAATGGGAATTGGCATGTGTTACTACGAATCGTTTCACACCAATCTCTGACGCTTTTCGTGCCAGAATGATACTTTCCTGCGGCGAACAGTGACCGGTGGCAAAAATAATATCTGCCTCGGCACATATTTCCATGACCCGTATAACTTCAGGTAGGACTTGTCCTGAACGGTCCAGAACAGGAATGCCTTTTTCTTTTCTTCCTTCACATCGATAATGATACTCCGCATCCAGTGTTGGCATCCAAATGCAACGACACAGGCCCCCAGAAGTAGCAACAGCTTTTTCGGCAGCATACGCATTTACACGATCGCCGTGAACACGGTTCATGCATAAACTTCCAAACACTTCAATGTCCGAAATTCCCTGACGTATCAGATAAGCCCGGTCATGGCAACTGAAATCGTTGGATTTATACATAATTGCCCGGTATCCGGCTTTTTGGGCTTCTTGGGCGAAATGCCATTCGTCAACCGACCGCATTCGACTGTCCGGAGCAGCATGAATATGAATATCACATATTCCTTTCAGTATACTGTCGGATTCATTTAGTTCGTAATCCGTCTTGCGTTCCTGCATTATATAATTACCGGCCTTTAAGGGGAGAATTCCAGATAACATTAATGACCCTCCAGCCAGTATCGAATCCTTCAAAAAGGCCCTACGAGACATATCCTTTTCTGTATCCATAAAACTGCATTTTAATGACTTATGCAAAATTAGCCTGATTCACATAGGAGGGTTGTATACAATTTCTCGATATTTATACCCTAATCATGGATACTGTAATAGAGAAAGTATATATTCAAAATAGAAACATTATATTTGCAACAACGATAATACCTTGCGATATGGAAGAATTAATTAAACTGGATAGCGTCGATAAGTATAACAAGTTGTTCGGGTTGGAAACATTGCATCCTATGGTTGCAGTCGTCGATTTGTCAAAAGCAACCGTATGGCCGGAACATTTTAAAATCAATTATGGAGTATATGCCCTGTTCCTGAAAGATACAAAATGCGGAGATATTACCTATGGTCGTCAGCCTTACGATTACAAAGAAGGAACCATTGTCTGTTTTGCTCCAGGACAGGTTGCTGCTATAGAAATGTTGAAAGATACCAGACCAACGGCGCACGGCGTATTGTTCCATCCTGATTTTATTCGTGGAACAATGTTGGGACAAGAAATCAAGAAGTATTCTTTCTTCTCATACGAGACACGTGAAGCCCTCCATTTGTCTGAAACAGAACGCGAGACCATCATGGATTGTTTTCGTAAGATTGAGACCGAACTGGAACATAATATTGACAAACACAGCCGAAGGTTGATAACTGCCAATATCGGATTATTACTCGATTATTGTATGCGCTTCTATGAACGTCAATTTACTACTCGTGAGGTATCCAATAAGGATGTGGTTGTCCGTTTTGAACGTCTGCTTGATGAATACTTTGACAGCAAAGCTCCACAAGAGAACGGTCTGCCAAGCGTGAAATACTTTGCAGACAAGGTTTTTCTTTCACCCAATTATTTCGGAGACATGATCAGCAAACAGACAGGAAAGACTGTCACGGAATATATTCAGGACAAGCTGATAGGCCGTGCAAAAGAGTTACTGCTCTCTACTTCTAAACCTATGAGTGAGATAGCATATAGTCTCGGATTCCAATATCCGCAACACATGAGCCGTATGTTCAAACGGATAGTTGGAATTACTCCAAATGAATTCAGAATACAAGGTGCTTAAATATTAGTATCATAGAACAATAGGATTCACTTTCATTGTGGAGAGGTTCAGGTACAGTCCCTGATGCTCGATCATGCCGTTGCGGAACATTTTCCACAGGATGTTGCAGCCGAGCTGTGCCAGTGTGGAGTTGATGAACAGCTCCTGCTTTTCCAGAGCCTCTGCCAGTGAGCAGCTCGGTCCCGAGTCCTTCTCCTTTACTTTCGCGTATTTCACGTAGCGGGTAATCATTTTCAGTGACTCCACCGTTTCGTACAGCTTAGATGCCGGTTGTTTGATTTTCTTCGATACGGTTCCGAGGACGACTTGTCCCGTATCCTGCGTATTCCCGAAGTTCATCCAGTACAGGGGTGTCTCGTAGCTTCTGTATTCCGAAACCGGCACGGCTTTCAGTATGTTCCACAGGTCGAGACAGGATTTGATGTTGTCCAAATTGTCCCGCCGGATATCTTTCAGGAGATTCAACATAGATGTGTGGTACCTCTGTCCAGTCGGCATTTGTGACAGTACTGATAGTCTGCTTTGTCCAAACTCGCCACACACTCACCCAATGTAGCGAACCCTGTCATACAGCAGGCAGTATTGATACCGCGACGTACCAGGTTTATGTTTGTTGTTTCTGCCTTGATTTCGCGTATCCGTTTACGTTCATGTACCAAAACGGCGACCATACAGCCAATGACCGCCAAAAGGATGACATAACCTAATAGAAATTTATACTGTAGTAACAGCTTCATTTTCTTAAATTATAATGTTCATTGTGGTCATAATACTTTTTACAAATAAGATTCTGTCCTGCCAAGATTGCATTAACATTCTCTACAAATGGGATATAATTAGCAATTTTATAATGTGAATCAGGGTAATCCTTATTGATGCGCACCAGTGTGACATTCCTTTTCTGGGCAGCTAACCTTTCAAAAGGAAAACGGATGATGGTCGGAGTATTGAAACCTACGCCGAGTTCCAGCAGAAGCGTATTGCCATCGCAAGCCTTTTCCATATAGTCCTGATAGCGTTCATAGCTTGCGTACCATTGGTTATCCTGCACAAAATAACGGTCTTTCCGTACATGCACATCCATTTTCCCACCGCATACCGGACAACGGGGAACAAGCCCAGAAGGAAGCCCGCATCATGGACTGTTGCTTTTCCAGTGTATCGGGTATCTGCCATCCGACATATTCTTTCCGCTCGGCGAGTAACGTGCGAAGTATGAACCGCAGATTATCAATCCTGGCTTTCGTATTCATAATGCTCAAAAGTGGGAGGTGTTGGGGTCAAATCATAATAGTCCAATCTGGTGACAGGCAAACGAAAATAAACTAAATCCGTATATCGCTTGTACAGACGGGGTAAAACTGGATTGTCCGCATAAATTTCACGGGCCAATCCATCAGGAACATCAAACATGGCACGCCCGGTCACCCGTACAGATATGTTCCCATCCATGGCAAGCAACTCTATATTGGGGTTTTCTTGCAGTTGCCGATACACTTCTTTGTGCGGAGAAGTAGCAAAATACAGGGTATGCCCTTCCTGCTTCATGATTTGGAATACCCGGATTTTGGGTTTGTTCTGTTCTACGGTAGCAAATGCCACATCTTTATGCTTGCTTAAAAAATCAAATACTTTTTCCATAATTGAATCTCGTTTATTCCTTGCTTGAAAAAGGCTTCGGATGGTACCTGAATGTCATACCATCCGAAGCATCATGCACAATATGTCTTATTCTTATTTGTAGAGGGCTTTGCCCAAATCTTCCAGTCCGGCTTCTCCTGGCAGACCGGGATAAGCTTTTTTCATTGCATCCACAAAGTCCTGAGAAGATTTGTTTGCTGTCAATATTTCTTTCATTTTCTTCAGATATGCGATTTTGAACTCAACTGCATCGCGTTTTGCTGCACCTCCGTGTCCACCGATGAACAGTTCAGCACCCGAAGCAAGAGACTTTTCAGCTTCAGCAATTTCGGCATCGATAGCTGCCGGAGAAGAAATCTGTAAATGGCTGACATGCGCCTTTACCGGAGTCCAGTGCGTATAATAGGCCTTGCCTCCAATCAGGAGGCTGGCAGCGGGAAAGTCGCTGGATGCTCCATGGCGAAACTCGAACGTAACTCCTGCCCATGTCTGTGTTGTGCCGAACGGTACTTCAGTTACATCTCCCGTAGGCAACTCGGTCATCGTGTCACCCCACATTTGCTCAAAGCCTTTCATCATACCGCCATAAATAGGGCCTTTGGAGAACTCTTCCATTCCTTCTGCCATGATTTGGGCGTAGTTGCCACTTCCTCCAAGATGGTAATCGGAAATGATTTTCTCGATAGGCTTGCCTAATTTCTCGATGTAAATGTTGAATTCTGCCACATTGTCCTTGAAAAGCGGATGTTCCATGGTAACAAGCGAATCCTTGCCTTCAATGATGTAACTTGCATCTGCCATTACATCATTGGTGTGATACACATGCAACTTGAAATTACCGAGGTCATGCACCTCGAAGCGTCCCTTAGTCTGTGCCATAACTGTAATCGTTAAGAGATTGAACAAAATAAATAATACCTTTTTCATTGTTTATGCCTTTAATTTGAGTTATACAATAGTTTGCTTAATATCCGATGGTGAAACGCTCATAATGGTGTTTCGGGTTTTCCAGTTCATCAACCATCGCAACAGCGTAATCCTCCACGGAAATATGGCTGTTCCCGTTCTCGTCTACGATAAGATCATCTTTGCCCAGACGGAATTTTCCGGTACGCTTGCCGGGCTCCAGTGTTCCGGCGGGTGAGAAGAAAATCCAATCAATGTCCTTTTCATTCATCAATGTGTTCAAATAGAATTCGCCGAGAGACTTGACACCGCCCATGATGGCATCCGGAATAGCACCGGAATCTACCACACGAAGTCCCGGGGCACAGAATAAAGTGCCTGCTCCACCTACACACAACAGCCTTTTCGCACCCGACCGTTTGGCTGCTTCCAATATCAACGGATAATTACGCAAAGTTTCCTCGTAGATATCAGGATTTGCCCAGCCCGGATTGTATGCGCTGATAATCGCATCCTTGTCTTTGCAGGCTTCAGTCATTGCATCCGTATCAGATACGTCTGCCTTTACAATTCTCAAATTGGAATTTGATACGTTAATCTTCTCGGGATTACGTACGACGGCTGTTACTTTGTGACCTCTTGACAGCAATTCGTTCAGGATGGCGGTTCCAACAAATCCGCTCGCTCCAATCAATGTTACATTTTTCATGACCTGATGTATTAAAAAGTTTATTACTCACTAAAAGTGTCTTTGTTTCTTTTACACTGCAAAAGTAGAAAGAGTTTTTCATCCACACAAGTAGACACTTGAACATCAGATACTTACTTAGAGGTAACCATTGCTTGTTATCAGGTATTTACAAGCAGAAATATTTTTGAAAAAAAGTTTTTTGCAGTTTAAAAGGAATTTGCTTACCTTTGTAGAGTGAATTGAAATATATTATTTTATGGATAGAACAACAATAGAAGATGCGGTATTTCCGGATTGTCCGATACGGAATATCCTGGCAAAACTTTGCGACAAATGGTCACTTCTGGTCATATATACACTGAATAAGGCTGGTATGGAAACGGTTCGGTTCAAAGAGTTGCAGCGTGAGATTCCAGACATATCTCAAAAAATGTTGACAGTAACTTTGAGAACATTGGAAGATGACGGGTATGTTACCCGCACAGTATATCCCGAAGTCCCTCCCAGGGTTGAATATGCATTGACCGAAAGGACACGTTCTTTACTTCCACATATTAATGCTCTGATTGGATGGGCATTGGAAAATAAGGATGCGATTATAAAAGACAGAAGAAGAGCCAATAAAAAATAATGAATATAGTTTATTTGGCCTACTAAGCGTGAAATACTTTGCAGACAAGGTTTTTCTTTCACCCAATTATTTCGGTGACATGATCAGCAAGCAGACCGGAAAAACTGTCACGGAATATATTCAGGACAAGCTGATAGGCCATGCTAAAGAGTCACTGCTCTCTACATCCAAACGCCTATGAGCGAGATAGCTTACAGTCTCGGATTCCAATATCCACAACACATGAGCCGCATGTTCAAACGTATAGTGGGAATCACCCCGAATGAATTCAGAGCTCAAGGAGCATGATTTTTATCCATATGTTATGGAAATATTTGTAATATTTTAGATTCCAATTATACTCCAAATTCAAATAATAAGCTATCCCTTACATCAAAGATAAATCCCAATCCTGATTTGCCAGCCGCATTTATTCCTTTTTTCAGGAGAATTTTCTTTATGGCTTACGCCATGAAAATTCACCTGAAAAAGAATGCGGCGGCAAACGGATTAGAATTAAAGGAAAGATTACAGGGATTAACTGCGACCGACGTAACGCATAGCCGTGAATCAAAGGCGGCTATCCTTATATTCCATATATGACCTCACAAATACTGTGAAAACCCACCTTCCCAAATAACAAAACATAGCTCCCAAAATAAGACAGGGATTTCAGCTCCCTCCGATCTGCATAGTCCGGTGGCTTAGCTATGCTTTTACTTATACTCTTCCTACTTCCTTTTAAAGACTTTGCCAATTTTTCCGAATCTATGGCATCCATCTTCATTACATGGTCATATTGAGATGTAGGAACATCCGCAGCATGGATGATCATGCACTCTATTCCGTATTCTTTCAAGGCATAATAGGTAGAGTATCCACTGAAGCCACTTTCATATACAGCCTGATATTTCCCATCAGGATAATGTTTCTTCAAATGTTCAAAGAGCTCTTTTGCCGAAGGTTTCTGAGAATGTGTCCTCTTATAACCCGATTCAGTCATTATAGTCACACTCCAGCTCTTCAGATGCACGTCAATACCTATGTAGATATTTTGACCATTGAAATTTATTTTCTTACTTTGTGCCATAGGTGTAATATTTAGGATTACTAATTCATTGATAAACTCTCATTTACAAAGTTAGTAATTCAATTATTACGCCTATTCTTCTTTCCTAAATCATCGGTCGGGGAGCGCCCAGCGGCAAGGGGCGGGACCACCCGTCCCGACGAGCGACTTTAATCAGACTTTACAAACATAGTATCTTTTATGTAGACTTAAAAACGCCTAAGCATAAATACCCATTTGGGCTTAGGATTCCTATGTTTCCCCCACGGAAAACGTATGTTTCCGCCTTGCGAAACGTACGTTTCACGGATGGAAAACATACGGTTCTCGAATGGAAAACATAAAAAACATTTCCTCATGATGCACAATTCAATGAAGCATTTTCCGGAAACACTGTAGAGCAGTCATTCTTCTCGCAATAAATCACGTATATTTTTCCCTCTCAGAAAGCTGTCCGCATAAAAATCAGTGGGACTGTGTTATCATACACTTACATTTAACTAATATTCACATTCCTGAAATAGGGGGATTTATGTCAATCTCCGTTATACCAATAAACAAATAAAGGAAAGCAGAGATAATAGACTAGACTATAATTAACGTTATATGGAAAAGAAAAACGACGCAGATATGCTGGCAGCCATGGTACAGGCTGCGAACCGTTATGCCATGCGTCCGGCACTGGTCCTTGACGACCGGACCTATACCTATCAGGAATTGTTCGGACTGGCAGGAAGTATTTGTGAAACGCTGAGAAATCTCCACGGAGACACGGTGGGCATCGCGGCTGAAAACCGTATGGAAACCTACGCATCCATTTTGGGGGTACTACTTTCCGGGAAAACCTACGTCATGTTACATCCCGATTATCCGGCGGAGCGCAACGCTCGGATAGCCCGGCAATCCGGCATCGGCCTGTGGCTCTACAGTGGGGAAAATGGCCACATGCTTCCCGCTGACATCAGGGCCATACAGGTGTCTCTCCCCTCCCATCGGCTTGCTTTGCCGTCCGGCATCAGGGAGGTGGATTCCGATGTGCCTGCTTACATCATCTTCACGTCCGGAAGTACGGGTGAACCCAAGGGTGTCCCCATCTCCCGGAAGAACCTGAATGCGTTCTACCAGGCTTATCGGGCTTTAGGATGGCAACTGGATGAAAACGACCGTATGCTTCAGATGTTCGAACTGACGTTTGACGTCTCTGTCGTGTCGTTTCTTTATCCCCTCACTCTCGGTGCGTGTGTCTATCCCGTTCCGCAGCAGGGAATGAAATACCTGAACGTACTGGATATCATGGAGCGTCATCGGCTTACGTTTGCGGCTGTAGCCCCTTCCGTGCTTCGGTTGTCACGTCCTTATTTCGGGGAAATCTGTTTCCCAGACTTGCGCTATCTCGTCGTCACCGCGGAGGCCACCGACGTGAATCTGCTCCACGAATTTCGTCCTTGCATACCCAACGCCACGGTCGTCAACCTGTACGGACCGACCGAAGCGACCATCTACTGCACGTCGTATGTCATCCCGGCAGAAGGGGCCAAACACCATAACGGCATGGCGGCAATCGGGAAACCTTTTCAGGGGATGGACTATCTGATTGCATCTCCTTCGGGCAAACCCCTTCCGGCCGGAGAGACGGGTGAACTGTGGATTGCCGGACCTCAACTCATGAGCGGGTATTGGGGGGCTCCCGAAAAGACGGCGGAATGTTTTGTGACGGATTCCTCCGGAAAGCTTTATTACCGTACCGGCGATCTCTGTCTGGCAGATGCGAACGGAGACATCGTTTATTGCGGCCGCAAAGACACACAGGTAAAGATACAAGGATTCAGAATAGAATTGGGCGAGATTGAATACCACGTCAAGGCGTTCTACCGACATAGCTGTAACGCGGTAGTGTTGCCGGTTTATACCTCTGACGGAAGTTGTGAACTGCACCTGGCCGTAGAGCGGGAGACGGAAGATACGGAACGCCTGGAACAGTACATGCAAAGTCATCTGCCGCCTTATATGTGTCCCCGGCACATTCACTTCATTCCTTGTTTTCCACAAAACAACAGCAACAAAACTGACCGGAACCAACTGCTAAAATATATCACGCAATAACTCAAAAACAATCAAGTATATGGAAACGAAAGAATTATTGGAAACCCTGAACGGAATATTCAGAAAAGTATTGAAGAGAGACAACATCACCTTGACCGAAAGCACCACGGCCCACGACGTGGAGGGATGGGATTCGCTGACCAATATGGTACTGCTCACCGAGATTGAGAAGAAGTTCGGGGTGCGTTTCACGTTTCGTGAGATAGTGAAACTGAAAAACGTGGGCGATCTGTGCCATACTATCCTGAATAAGGCCAAATAAGGAGGGAGAAGCGATGTCATTCATTTCCCTTGAATTTGTCCTGCTGCTCCTGCTCTGTTTCACCTTATACCATTTTGTCAGTGAGAAAGGGCGGAAGCGGATTCTGCTTGCGGCCAGTGGGGTTTTCATCGGCTACTTCAATCTCGTATTTCTTGTCACGGCACTGGTCGTAAGTCTTTTCACCTACGGTGCGGCGATACGGATTGAGCGGGCCTGTGAAAAAGGAAGGGGCTCCCGCTTGATTTACTGGAGCAGTATCTCCTGTCTCGTCCTCTGCTGGATTGGGTTCCGCTATGCCCACCAGTTGACCGGAAACTCCGGTATTGTTTTCCCGTTGGGCATGTCGTTCTACACCTTTCAGGCCATCGGCTACTTGACGGAAGTCTATTGGGAGGAAGAAAAGGCGGAGCGGAGTCTGATGGATTTCCTGCTTTATATGCTCCTGTTCATGAAGTTCCTGTCGGGCCCGATTGAACGGTCGGCCGATTTGCTCCCGCAAGTCCGAAGACTCTCCCCTGCCTCCTATTCCATGATGACCTACGGCCTGAAGCTGATTGTGGTAGGACTGGTGAAGAAGCTGGTGCTTGCCGACCATATAGCGCCCTACATTGACGGTGTGTTCGATTCGATGCACACCGCCTCAGGTGTACAACTGCTGATGGCTTGCTTGCTCTATCCCATCGAACTGTATGCCGACTTCTCCGGCTACACGGACATGGCGATTGGAACAGGCATGTTGTTTGGGTTGAAACTGTCACCCAACTTCGCGCATCCCTTTGCCGCCCAGACTACGGCTGAGTTCTGGCGCCGCTGGCATATCTCCCTTTCCTCCTGGGTGCGGGATTACCTTTTTCTTCCTTTGTCATCGTTCACTCGCCGTTGGGGACAAGGAGGTGTGGCGGCAAGCCTCATGGTGACCTTCATCGCGTTGGGTATATGGCACGGTGCGGGATGGACATTTGCCGTCTATGGATTCATTCAGGGGCTTGTGATTGTGTGGGAACTGAGGACGGAGAAAATACGGAACAAGGTAAGGAAACAGATTGGAGAACGGCTGTTCGCCACGCTTTCGGTTGTCCGTACCTACCTCATTTTTGCCGTATCGCTGGTGTTCTTCAAGGCACAGTCTGTTTCAGACGCGTTCTATTTCCTGCGGAACATTTCTTTTCAGACTCGTGCGAGCTGGAAAGAAATCAATATCGGCATGTCCGACCACATCTGCATCGTAGCTGGCAGTGCCTGGTTGCTGATACTGCTTTATGACTTTTTTATGTCCAAGGGCGACTTGCACCTGCGTTTAGAGAACCAGCCTGCCTTCGTCCGTTGGACCGTGTATTATTTAATTGTGTTTGCCGTGTTCGCTTATGGCAAGTTCGGCACGGAAAACTTCATATATCTGCAATTCTGATGGAAAAAACACCGGAAATTATTACGGGCGCACCCATCCGTAAACGCGCTGCTTTCCTGCGTCTCGTCCGAAAATCGCTGTGGTTTGCCCTCCCATTCTGGGCTTTGATGGCCCTTTACGTGTATGATGATCCTTTCATGGTCCTCCGCAAATACGACCTGTATGATTCGGATGTCATGCTGAACGAACATCATGTGGGTTGGCAAATATACCGGAACCATAAGGACAGCGTGCATTTCAATTCTTTTGTCTTGGGTAATTCATCTACCATGGCCTTCCGTTGTACGGAGTGGGAAAAATACCTTGCTCCCGGCAACCGTGCCATCCGTCTTTTCGGAAATGGAGAAAGTTTGAAGGCGATAAGTCTCAAGCTTCATGCCCTCGAGAAAGAAGGGGCAGAAATAAAGAATGTGCTGCTGGTTCTTGACCGTACCTCGCTTTCACGTATTAGCCCTTTGAGCGGTTACAGCAACGTACTTCCGGCTGCTGTATCGGGAGATAGTCCGTTTGTCGTGCAGATGGAATTCATGCAGGCATTCGCGATGCCGGACTTTTTGTTCCCTTATCTGAAATATAGAATCACAGGACGTGTGGACCCAGACATGAAGCAGATGAATCCTTATGGAAGGATACGCGATTCGCGGAACAATGATTCGTTCAATCCACGTGAGAAGATGATTGAGCAGGAAGGTGAGGCATACTGGAGAAACCGTAAACAGGAGTTTCCTGAACGGAAGGGTATTGCTGTGGTAGAAGAGCCTGTCCTGTTTCAGCGGCAACGTGTGCTGTTGGAGGAAATCAGGAAAGTCCTGCGCCGTCACGACACCTCGGTACGTGTCATCATCAGTCCGGATTATCACCAGAAAGAACTGCACCCGGACGACAGAGCATTCTTGCAAAGCATGTTCGGGAAAGAAAATGTGTATGATTTCAGTGGCATAAACGAATTTACAGAAGATTACCACCACTATTATGAATCAGGGCACTATCGTCCCTTGTTGGGCAACAAGCTGCTGGAAAGGGTTTATAATACGCATCATTCGGGTTGAGACTGTTCAACGAACCAAAAAGTCATAGAAAGGAGTATAAAGCCGGTCGTTCACCTCCAAATAAAGGAAGTTGTTCTTGAAGTCATAAAGCTGGTTGAAGCGTTGCAGGAAATTGTTGCCTAACACGCCGTCCATCACCTCACTGGCCTGCACCCCTTCCGTCACTGTAGAAAAAGCACCGGGTATGCGGGGCAAAGTCAGGGCATCTCCCAGTGTCACCCAATCGAAGTACACGTTCTGAAGTTCACCGCCCTCCTTCACCGTACCGGCTATACGCGAGATGGCAAATGGTTTCTGTGTGCCCAGCAGGCTGTTGCGACGGACGAAAGGTGTATTGAGGTCGAACACACGGTCGGAACCCGTGTCTACCTCTACTGATACCTGATAATCCACTCCGCCGACACGCACGCCGACCGGAACGACCGGCACTCCCAGACGATAGTCCATCTTCAGCTTGACAGACTTGTCCGATGCCGCCTTCTGCCCGTCGCCCAATTCATACAGGAAGATGGATTTCCGCCGATAATCAATACGGACATCAAAGTTCCTCAGATAAGACAGCCCCAGCACACCGTCCAAGGCATCGGGCGGATAAGGAACAGCTACCAGTTCCAAGCCGGAAATGGCCCGGCTGCCCATCCTCACCACCTGAGAGGACTCTGTGGAAGGAATGGTTTCCACCGAATTGGCGCTATTGTTCTCCACACTTCCCGTAAAGGCAGCCAGCCCTTCGGTGCGCGGCGAATTGGAATTGAGCACCACGTCCGTCGCTCCCGTGTCCAGCACAAAGCGCAGGGGGCGGTCGTCCTGCCCGTTGATATAGACTGTCACATACAAACGGTTGTCGGCACCCAGTTCGAAAGGTATCGTGTCGACCGGAGTTACTTCTGCCCAAGCCGACAGGCTCAGCAAACAGAGAAGGCATACACTCAGCAAAGACATTTTTTTCATATTCTCATTCTTTTTCTTTCAAAAGTACGGTCTGCCAAAGATACTATTTTTATTTTCAAATAACGACAGAAAAGGAAAAACCATTCAGCTTCTACCATCTGGTTGACATATATCAAGTATTAAGGCCTTTCATAAAGAATTATATGTTATACAACATGTCATATAACAAACAATGCGTACCTTTGTGTTGTAAAACATAAAAACAACCATAAAATGAAACTTCTTATTAAATGCTTTATTAAAGGCCTGAGAATGATGGGCGACAACCAACTACAGATGCTGAACAAATAACAGTTCACATTTGCCCATTTTGAACAAGAACAATAAGCACTAAAAAAGGCAAAAAATGAAACCGACCACCGGATACGCTTTACCCTATTCCGATGATCGGTGTTACACCCGGACATACAGCATTGATACGGATGCCTTTCGCTGCATAATCAATGGCAGCAGTACGGATTAATCCGATTACGGCATGTCTGCAAGCTATGTATGCTGCCTGGCCCGGAAAACCTGTAATGTCATATAGCCGGTTTGGCAAATGCTTCAGCGCAAGCAAGCCCTGTATCCCATTCTGCACCTGTTACTAATGCAACCCTTTTATCTTTCATTGTTTCAAATGCTTCCATATCAGATAATATGGTTTTTAATGGTTACAAACTTTTACCGAGCTGATAGGCTTCATCTCCGTATGTTGTGTTTCTTATGGAACCGGCAGTCCATACACCTGGTGCTATGACCGACCCCATATCTCTCCAGCCAAGATAACCTGCCAAAGTAGCGTAATGAACTCGCATGGCTTCAGCATCTTTGTACGCGCTATTGGCATACGCCATCAGGAAGGCCGTCTTTTTGGGAGCCCCTTTTATTCGCCCATTAATGGCGTAGAATCTGTCTATGACACTCTTGATTTGTGCAGAGAATCCGAAATAATACATCGGAATATCCTCTGCCACGGGATTTTCAGCCTTCTCATTCGCAATCTGGAGCGTAAACTTGGTGGAGACAAGCACCTCATTACGCGGATACTCACGGGTAAAGATGGAAAGCATAGTTTCTGATGCTCCCATGCCATAGACTACAGCCGAATCCCACAGATTCAGCCCGTTCTTCATCGCTTCCTCAAAGACCAGACGCAGTTCTTTCTCTCCGAGATGATTCCCAAAGATCTGGTCACCACCGGCTACCCCTGTGCCCCACGACCAGGTTCCCAGTACAATTGACGGTTTATTCTTCTTAATATATTCATTATTAAGTTTAACGTACAAGTTCCTTTTCATATCAATTTTTTTTGCTTTTCACTTATTGATTCTATTGCAAAAATACTCTGAAAAGGGAGGGGAACCGGTATATAATTTACTGATGTTTATACCCCTATCCCCGATTTTGTATCTTATGGAATTTCAGCCATTTCCCACGTTTCAAACGTACAAGGAAGATGCATCCACGAAAACACAACTCTACACACATGGCAATCCATACGCCTTGCAGACCTAAGGTTGGAGCGAGCCAGGCAGCTAAGGTCAGACGTACGGCCCAAATGCTGAAGAAATTCATCAGACATGGTACAAGTGTGTCGGCAGCTCCGACAAAGACCCCGTAAGCGACAATAGAGGCTGCAAACATGGGCTCGGCAAAGGCCTCGATGCGTAATGCCATCACCCCCAACATACGGATTTCTTCCACAGGGGTCATCATTCCGATAATCTGAGGGGCAAACAGATACATGAGGATACCCATTACACCCATGATAGCCATCCCCATCAGTACGGTAATATGGGCAAAACTACGGGTCAGCTTCTTCCGGCCGGCTCCGATACTCTGGCCTACAAGCGTGGTGGCCGCATCGGCAATTCCGTAGCCGGGCATATAGCAGAGGCTCTCAGCCGTAATGGCAAAAGAATTGGCAGCAATGGCAAAAACGCCGAGCGGCGCAACGATGACCGTCGTCAGAATCTGGGCACCGCAAATAACCACATGTTCTATTCCCATCGGAAAACCGATACGGAATGCTTTCCTGAAGGTTTCGGCTTTCAGTCGGAACTTGTCTTCCCGGCTGTGGTATTTCAGTTTCTCTGAACGTGTCAGGAGATACCACAGCAACACACCGGCGGCAACCGTCTCTGCGGCAGCCGTACCCAGCGCAGCACCGCTCACGCCAAGTCCGGCTCCCGGCAGGATGAACTGCACGCCTGCCACACTGCATCCGCGTGTCGGGAAAATCAGAAAGAAGTTGAATACCACATCCAGTACGCACATGATGACACCCAGCAGGCTGGGGATGCGCATATTTCCACTACACCGCAGCATGCCGCCTGCCAGAAAAATCATTTGCAGGACAGGCAGGAAAATGGAAAATATGAAAAAATAAAGGGAAGCATCCCGACGGATGGAAACATCGCCTCCCAGCCATGCCGGCAGCGCAGAACTGATACCCGCACCCAATACGGCCAGCAGCAGACTGAAGGCCAGTGTGCCGGCAAGTGACTGCAGCAGAATCATGCGTGCTCCCTTCAGGTCGCCTGCTCCGACTTTGTGGGCCACCTGTACGGAGAATCCGGTGGCGGCGGCCGTGCAGAGTCCCCAGAAAAGCCATGTGGTGGTCGATACCAGTCCGATGGAAGCGGATGCCTCTGCGCCGATACGTCCCACCATGGCCGCATCGATATACTGCATGATAATGGAAGACAACTGTGCAATAATGGCCGGAACGCTGAGTTCTACGGTCAGACGCAGCTGTTGCCGCAAGGTCATCGGACGGCCGTCGCGGATAAGGTCAAGCAATATGTCGGTTTTCGTTTCCTTTGCCATTTTTTCATTTCTGATTTCTGATAAGCCTGAATGTTTTACCACAAGTCAAGCTACATTCCATATTATCTTATTAACCTTCCGTTTTCAAGGCATCGACAAAGCTCTTGAAGCGCGACAGGGCATCCTGCAATACCGCACGCGGACAAGCGATGTTCCAGCGCAAGAATCCTTCTCCTTCGGCTCCGTACATAGTACCGCTGTTGAGCCAGAGTCCGGTTTCTTTCAACAGCCGGGTCTGCAATGTATCGGATGGCAGATTGAACATCCTGCAATCTGTCCATACCAGATAGGTTCCTTCCAGCCTCGTCACCGGTATCTCCGGCAGATACGTATGGAAGTAACCTCGTAGAAAGTCATAGTTGCCCTTCAGATAGTCCAACAGTTGCATAAGCCAGTCCTCTCCTTCATTATAAGCGGCGATGGTAGCCTCGACTCCGAAAGGATTGACATCGCACACCTCGTTGATGTTGATGGCGCGGTCTATCCGCTGACGGATGGCCTCATCGCGGGCGATGATACTGGCTATCTGCAATCCTGCAATATTGAAGGATTTGCTGGGCGACACGCAGGTGACCGAATTCCACAGATGCTCCTCGCCGAGAGATGCATACGGCGTATAGGTATATCCTGGAAAAACAAGCTCGCAATGTATCTCGTCCGATAGAACGGTCACATTATTCCGCAGGCAAACCTCTCCTATCCGGCGCAACTCCTCACGGGTCCATACACGTCCTGCCGGATTATGCGGGTTACACAAAAGCAACAGTTTCACGCCCGGATCTTTCACCTTGCGTTCCAGGTCATCAAAGTCGATATGATATGTACCGTCCTCGTATATCAAAGGATTGGCGACAATGCGGCACCCGTTGTTACGGATGGACGAGAAGAAACAGTTGTACACGGGAGTCTGCACAACCACCCCGTCGCCCGGTTCTGTCAGAGCCTTGATGACAGCAGATACAGCCGGCACTACTCCAGAAGTGTATAGCATCCATTCTTTACGGAAGGTCCAGTGATGACGCCTTTCAAACCAGCAGATTACCGCCGTATAGTATTCATCGGGCACACGCACATACCCGAATATGCCGTGCGCTACACGTCTGGCCAGCGCTTCGGTAATTGCAGGGGCCGTACGGAAATCCATATCGGCTACCCAAAGAGGAAGTATATCCTTACTTGCCGGCAGACTGTCCCACTTATAAGAGTTGGTTCCCCGGCGAGGAATAATTTCATCAAAGTCGTATTTCATAGTCCTTACATTTTAGTCGGTAAAGCAAGTGCGTTCATCTCTCAGCCGGATTTCACAGTCGGCGGGAGCCTTGATATTCTCATCAATGGTTATCGAGCCGTACTCGTCGGCTACGATACGTCCCGATGTCGGGTTCTTGATGTTGGTTATGGCACCGCGGATATCGGCATTCAACGTGCTATACTCAAAAGCCCGGTCACAGTCCGGCCCAAACGTACAGTTTTCCAGTACAAGGTCGTGTGCATAGCAAAGCGGCTGTTCGCCTGTGATGTGACAGTTCACCAGACGGAGGTTTCTGGAGTGCCAGCCAAGGTATTCGCCGTGAAGCTCTGAATCGTAGATGGTCACATTCTCTACCTCCCAGAAGGCATCCTTGGTGGTAATTTTGGCATTGTGAATTTCCACATTCTTCACATACTGGAAAACATACTTGCTGTCGCTTTCCAGTCCGTCCACATAAATATCATTGCTGAACATGAAAGGATAGGTTCCTCCATGCAATTTAAGGTTCCTGACACGGATACCGTTGCAACGCCAGAACACCTCATCGGCATCGTTCATCGTGACGTTTTCAATGTCAATCTCACTCATCTCGCGGAACATTTTGGGGGCATCAATCACAGTATCCTTCATTTCCAGATGGTCGGAATACCATAACGCCGACCGTCCTCCCACATCGAAATAGCAACGCTCGATTTTGAAACCATGGACGTGCCAGAATGGATAGTTGCCTTCAAACCTACATTCAAAAGCTTCAATGTTACTGCACTCCTTGATGGCCGATTCCCCGGCGCGGATAATTACGTTTTCCAGACGAAGGTCATGTGATTCAAACAAAGGGCGTTCACCCCCGAACTCTGTATTTCTGATAATGTTCATATAACTATATATTTTAGGGTTGATTAATATCGAGCTGCGGTCTCTCGAAACTTTCAGGCATTTCGCCCCTGAGTTTCTTGAACAAGACAAGAAATGCCGCATCGGTAGAGAATCCCAACTCCGCAGCGACCTCCCCGACTCGCATGATTCCTTGCTTCAACAGGTTTTCAGCCCTGGCGATTCGCTTGAGATTGATATAGTCTTCCGCATTTTTCCCGGTTTCATGTTTCGGCAGGTCATTGAAATAATCTGGTGAACAACCGAACATTCCGGCGTCATAAAGCTGAATTCTAATGGTTTATGCAAAGTTAGCCTGATTCACCCGGGAGGATTGTATACAATTTCCCGATATTTATACCCTAATCATCGATACTGTAATGGAGAGAATACATATTAAAAACAGAAACATTATATTTGCAACAACGATAATACCTTGCGATATGGAAGAATTAATTAAACTGGATAGCGTCGACAAGTACAACAAGTTGTTCGGGCTGGAAACATTGCATCCTATGGTTGCAGTCATTGATTTGTCAAAAGCAACCGTATGGCCGGAACATTTCAAAATCAATTATGGAGTGTATGCCCTGTTTCTGAAAGATACAAAATGCGGAGATATTACCTATGGCCGTCAGCCCTACGATTACAAGGAAGGAACCATTGTCTGTTTCGCTCCGGGGCAGGTTGCTGAAACGGAAATGTTGAAAGGAACAAAACCAACGGCACACGGTGTATTGTTCCATCCTGATTTTATTCGTGGAACGACATTGGGACAAGAAATCAAGAAATATTCTTTCTTTTCATACGAGACCCGTGAGGCTCTCCATTTGTCTGAAAGCGAACGCGAGACCATCATGGATTGTTTCCGTAAGATTGAGGATGAACTGGAACATAATATTGACAAGCACAGCCGAAGGTTGATAACAGCCAACATCGGATTATTGCTTGATTATTGTATGCGTTTCTACGAACGTCAATTTACCACCCGTGAGGTCTCCAATAAGGATGTCGTTATCCGGTTTGAACGTCTGCTCGATGAATATTTCGACAGCAAAGCTCCACAAGTGAACGGCCTGCCAAGTGTGAAATACTTTGCAGAAAAGGTTTTTCTCTCACCCAACTATTTCGGTGACATGATCAGCAAACAGACCGGAAAGACTGTCACGGAATATATTCAGGACAAACTGATAGGCCATGCAAAGGAGTTATTGCTTTCTACCTCTAAACCGATGAGCGAGATAGCATATAGTCTCGGATTCCAATATCCGCAACACATGAGCCGCATGTTCAAACGTATAGTAGGAATCACTCCGAATGAATACAGGATGCAGGGAGTTTAAATATCAGTATCATAAGACAATCAGCACTCGCCACATCCACCTGATAACGGTGCACCAGTTCTTCGCAGTCTATTTTTCCCGGTTCATCGGGCGTGCTGACGCCTACATTATAAACCAGCACGTTCTCTGGCGCACCGTATACCTCTTATTTTACAACCGTGTTTTCTTGAACACCTCGATGCGGTTCTTGATATTCTTCTCCAGACATTCCTTGTACAACCACGGCTCACAGCTATGGAAGTCGCCCACATTGAGGAAGCCCATGATGGGCGCATACTCACTGCCGCTGTAACCTTTCACCACGAGCACCTTTTCTTTTTGTGCCACGCTTACCGTAATCGTATCGTGCAAGACAGCCGGCACTTCATCCGTACGCCAATTGACAGGATTGATGCAGAAAGCACACGGCGAAGCGATGACAGGCTGGATGTACTTCACATCGCTGACCGAGTTGTAACAGATGGTCACACCGATGTCGTCGGGACCTTGGGCAGCCTTGAGATGCGCAGAAGCCAGTGTGTCGGCAGGCGTCACTTTATATCCCAACACGTAGGCTGCCACCAGCCGGCGGTATGCTTCCTCGGGCATGATTTTCAGCAGCTCCACCACGGCCTTTCCGCCCTGACTGAATCCGGCCAGTACAAACGGGCGGTCTTTCGGACGGTTCTTCAGAAAGGTCTCAAAAGCGTTGCGCACATCCTCGAAGGCCACTTCAAAACGGCTGTTGATGATATGCTCATCGCGGGTGGCCCAACCTTCAATCGTGATATGACGGTAGAAAGGAGCGTAGAAGTTGTTGTCCTTCCCCATATAAGCGGCCACTCCCGAAATCTCTTTCGTCATGTCGTCACGGTGCTGCTTGTTGTAGACGTCGGCATAGTGGACTGTCACCCCATCCTCTGTCTCCCAGTCCTTTTCCCAGGTCGATACGATATAGAACACGTCGGCATTCTGGCCGGTCTTGTCGTTCTCTTCAGTGTACCAGAAAGTCGGGTCGGAATAGTCGGGTGCCTGAGGAATATAGCCCTCCGCTTCGGTCTTGCTGCATCCCGAAAGCAGCACACACAGTGAGAGGGTCACCAGACACCATAAGCGGAAGTCTTTCCTTGTGTAGAAACTAATTTTTTTCATCAGATTCTTATTGTTAAATGATTCATCAATATGCAGGTGTAGTCCTGCCTTTCTCGGAGTTCCCAAGAACCCCATCCGTCACATCCTTCGGTCGCGGTCTCTATCGGATGAAATGGGTCGGCGTCCACGGCTCACTGGGCGGGACAGGCTCCCCTCCCTGCTTCAGGTTCTTCAGCAACCACGCCATGTTGCGTCCCAGCGTGCGCATGGTCTGCAATCCCTCGATGTCCTGACTCGCTTCGCCGGGCAACCTGCCATGCACGCTGTTCCAGTATTGTGACGATACCACCGGCATGTTGTTGATGGTGAAATACTTGTTCAGACGGTCGAACGTCGCACTGGCTCCCCCGCGACGGCATACAGCCACCGATGCGGCAGGCTTGTAGGCCAGCAAATCGCCGGCAGAATAGAACAGACGGTCGAGCAAGGCGCAAAGCGAGCCGTTAGGGCCTGCGTAATACACCGGTGACCCGACAACAAGACCGTCCGCCGTCTCCAGTTTCTCCCGGATTTTCTGGTACAACTCATCCTTGAACACGCACCGTCCCAGTTCCCTACAGCGGCCACAGGCAATGCAACCCTGCACCGCTTTCGTTCCAATGGATACGATTTCTGCTTCTACACCATTCGCTTCCAACGCCTTTGCCACTTCCGACAAGGCGATAAATGTGTTCCCCTCTCTGTGGGGACTTCCGTTAATCAACAAAACTTTCATACCTCTCTCTTTGTTTTTTTACAAAGATAATCGGTTTTGAAGAATTTTGAAGCGTCTCAATTACGGATAATTTTACTTCGATTATTGAAGCCACTGTTTTTACTTGCGATTCGCTGGGGTTTTCGTACCTTTGTGCCGCATTATCACACAGCCATGAACGACAAACATATATTATCTCCTCAGAATATTGATGAACTTTTACAACTTTCAAATCGGTTGGAAAAAGAACACTTAAGGGAATATATGTCCCTGCTTTCAATTTCCGACGGACTCGCCTACATTCGGAACCACTCAGAGCACAAAGCCCCGTATGCAACGAATGTCTTTGAAAGATACAATTCAGATGAGCCAACCACCAGTTGGGCAATGGCAGAAATCCTAAAATTTAAAGATGCGGGAACATATCCACTACTCCATTCATTCATGGAGCATTTTCTTGTTCCTGTAGGATTCAATATCCAGTGGATAGACCATCCCATCATTACCGTTGAAAAAGACAGGATTGATGTTTGCGTGAAAGACAACAAATATGCCCTCATCTTTGAAAACAAGGTAAAAGGGGCAAACTATCAACCCAATCAAATAGCCCGGTATATTTATAAGCTTCATCATTTGATGAACAAATCTTATGGGAAAAACAATCTATTCATTGTATTGATGCCCACTTCCCATGAGGATGACTATATTCAAAACATCCCCCAATCCGTATGGCGACTTCCCAGTGATTATAAGAAGCCTAAAAGCGAACAGCGATGTGTGATTGCCCATGATTTATGTTGGTGTGACTATCGTTCTGACGAGTGGGAAAAACAATGGGATGCTGAATTTTGTAAGTCCTGTATCAAGACCTTTAAGAAAGACTATGAACCCCACACCCTTGTGTTGCAGCAGGAACTTTCAGAATGGTTGCTTAAAGACTGTCTAAAATTGGTGCCTCCTAAGGAAATTATACTCAAGTCATTTATTATTCAGTTTGCAGATTTTCTTCATCTACAATATGGCACAAGAGAAAATCAAAAATTAAAACGTGAAATGGAAAAATATTTAAGAGAAAAATTATTCGACACAGAAAAGTCCAATTTGGACAATTGGAATCTCATCAATGACAAACTAAATGAAATCAGGAAGTTAGAAGATGAAGTCGGACTACTTCTTGAATCTATCTCAGGCGATGTGATTGACGACTGGTATCACGAATTACTGCCTGAATGGAAGTGTTATGGATTAAAGCATGAAAAACAGGATAATTTCACTCTGAACGTACGAGGTGTTTTGATTGGGTGCTGGTCAGGCAAAGGAATGGAGGACTATCAACCCTATTGGGGCTTTTACTCAGAGAAAGGATTTACCGCAAAGCAATGCCACATGATAGAGGCAATTCTTGAAAAGACAAACACGAATAACTATATCAAAACGAAAAATGACCCTTGTTATTGGAACTCTACCTGCAATGGTGCCGAACGCTGCAACGATTTCTATAACGCAGCCATTGAATTAGGATATCTAGAAAAACAAAGCAATGAAAAATAACCTCATCCAACTCTCCGCCTGGATTGCGGCGCACATCACCCTCATCGTGGTATTAGTGACCGCCGTGGCACTCTTCCTCCCCGCCTCGTTCAACAGGATAAGCACTTCGGCCATCACGCCGATGCTGGGCGTGGTGATGTTCGGCATGGGACTGACCCTCCGCCCGTCCGACTTCAAGCCTGTGTTGCAACACCCTAAAGATATTCTCGTGGGCGAACTGGCCCAGTTCCTTATCATGCCTTCCCTGGCGTGGCTGCTCTGCCGACTGCTGGCTTTGCCGGAAGAGCTGGCTCTGGGCGTGGTCCTCGTAGGATGCTGCCCGGGAGGTACGGCCAGCAACGTTATCTGCTACCTGGCCAAAGGCGACGTGGCCCTGAGTGTAGCCATGACCGGGGTCTCCACCCTGCTGGCCCCCCTGCTCACGCCGGCCCTCGTGTGGCTGCTGGCCGGAGAATCGGTCGACGTAGATATCGCCGGCATGTTTTTGAGTATCGTGCAGGTGGTGATTCTTCCCATCGTACTGGGATTTGCCGCCAACCATTACTTCAACCGGACCACCCGGCGAATCGTTCCACTATTGCCCATGATTTCCACGCTGACCATCGCCTTCATCATCGGCATCATCGTGGCACACAACGCGGCCAGCATCCTCGCGTGCAGCCTGATTGTAGCCGTGGCGGTGATTCTGCACAACGTCCTCGGACTGGCCTTGGGCTACGGACTGGCGGCCCTGACCGGAAGCGAACCGTCCAAACGGTCGGCCATCGCCATCGAGGTGGGCATGCAGAACTCCGGACTGGCCACTTCGCTGGCTACGACTCATTTCGCCCTGTTCCCCCTTGCAGCCGTTCCCGGAGCCATGTTCTCAGTGTGGCACAACTTCTCGGGCAGCATCGCGGCACAGATTTTCCGGAAGCAAGCGGAACGGAAGCAGGAAAAAGGATGAATACCCATGCCCACACACTTCTGACGCATATTTTTTCACCCCCTCCCTGCATAAAGCTGCGCAGAAAGCTATACCTTTGAACCCGATTTACAAAAACCGATAAAAACAAGACAAGATGAAAAGAGTGATTGTGATTTCCACCAGCCTGCGCACGGGTTCCAACAGCGACATGCTGGCCGACCGCTTTGTGGAGGGAGCCCTCCAGGCAGGTCATGAAGTGGAAAAGATTTCCCTGGCAGACAAGAATATACAGTTCTGCCGCGGCTGCCTGGCCTGTCAGAAGCTGGGCAAGTGTGTCATCAAGGACGATGCCGACGCCATCATGCAGAAAGTGCTGCACGCCGACGTCATCGTATGGGCTACCCCGATTTATTATTTCGAGATGAGCGGACAGATGAAGGTGCTCATCGACCGTATGAATGCGATGTACACCCTCGACTATCAGTTCCGCGAGGTCTATCTGCTGACCACGGCTGCCGAAGAAGAGCCGGAAGTGCCCCGACGCGCAGAAGGAGGTCTCACGGGATGGATTGACTGTTTCCCGAAGAGCCGCCTGGCCGGGACGTTGTTCTGTGGCGGCGTGGCAGGCCCTCGCAGCATCAGCGGAAATCCGAAGCTGGAAGAAGCCTACGAAATGGGACTTCATTGCTGAAAAGATAAGACCGATAAAAACAAAACTTATGGAAACATTCTACGACGTAATCGCTGGCGACCAGCTCGTGCTGGTGGATTTCTTCGCCACCTGGTGCCAGCCCTGCAAGATGATGCACCCCGTCTTGCAACAAGTGAAAGAGGTGCTGGGCGACCGTATCCGTATCATCAAAATCGACGTGGACACGCACGCCGCCCTGTCACAACAATACCAGATTCAGTCCGTCCCCACCCTCATGCTGTTCCGCAAGGGAGAAGTGCTCTGGCGGATGAGCGGGGCACTGCCGAAAGCCGAACTGCTGAGCCATCTCGACCCTTTCCTGCGATAACCTGTCCTGACGATGAACGGAAAAATGACGAGAAAAGAAAGACTCATCTCATTCGTCTGGCAACACGTACTGCTCTTCATGGCGCTGTGCATCATGACACTGGGCATCGCCCTCTGCGTGAAAAGCATGTTGGGAGCCAGCGTCATCAGCGTATTGCCCTATGTGTTTCACGATGCGGGAACGGAGGGACTCACCCCGCCGCTGACCATCGGACTGTACACCTTCCTCATGAATGCCCTACTGGTGGTGGGTCAGGTGGGCGTACTTCGCCGGCAGTTCGACCCCGTACAGCTCTTCCAGCTGCTCGTGGGACTGGTATTCGGCATGCTGATTGACTTGAACCTCTACTTCCTCTCCTGGCTGCAACCCGTGGCGATGTGGGAGAAAGCCGTGTCGCAGCTGGCCGGATGCACCATCCTTGCGGCAGGTATCTCGCTGGAAGTGAGATGCGGAAGTGTGACCATGCCCGGAGAAGGTTTCCCCGTGGCCCTCAGCAAGGTAACGGGCATCGAATTCCCGAAAGTCAAGATTGCGGTCGACATCTCGCTCGTGTTGCTCGGCGTTGTGTTCAGCTACCTGTTCTTCGGGAAGTGGCAATGGCACATCATCGGAGTGGGCACGCTCTTTGCCATGTATTACGTGGGATGGGTCGTACGCATCGCCAGCCACCATCTGCACTGGTTCGACCGCCTGCTCAGGTACCGTCCGGGATTCCGGAGATACATCTACGGACTGGCACGCTACATTTACCGGAAATAAGTTCCTTCCCCGGCGCACGGAATCGTGCCCGCGGGGAAGCCTACGTTTCCATTTTATGACTAATTTTGCACCCCGACAAACATTTACTTCTACAAACACATGAAAAAGCTTAGCAAGAACGCCCTCATCGGCTATCCGGCGGGAATCATCACCGGCATCACGTATGGACTGAACCCCTTGTTTGCGGTTCCCCTGATGAAGCACGGTGCCGCCACCGAATCCATCCTCTTCTTCCGCTATCTCTTTGCCGTACTGATTCTGGCCCTGTTTCTGCTGGTGCGCCGGCAGAGTTTCCGGGTTTCCGGACAACAGGCGGGTATCCTGCTCATCCTCGGACTGCTCTACACTTCGAGCAGCCTCTTCCTGTTCGATGCCTACGAATACATCGCTTCCGGACTGGCCACGACGCTGGTGTTCCTCTACCCGGTGCTGGTGGCCATCATCATGGTGTTCCTGAAAGTGGTGCCTTCCTGGCCGGTGTGGCTGGCCATCGCGGCAACCTTCGGGGGCGTCCTCATCATGACGCAGGGCGACGGCACACAGGCGCTCAACCCCATCGGTGTACTCCTTTCCATCGGTTCGGCCCTGGTCTACGCCCTCTTTATCGTCATCATCAACCGGAGCAAGGCCATCGCCAGCATCTCCAATTCTCTGCTCACCTTCTATGCCCTCTCCGTGGGAGCCATTGTGTTTCTGGGAAAAATTCTGATTTCCGATACCGCCCTCACCGCAGGTCTCACCCACGCACACGACTGGCTCAACCTGGTAGGACTCGCCTTCCTGCCGACGGTGGTTTCCACAGCGACTCTGGCCATCGCCTCGCGTAACATCGGGGCCACCAAGGCTTCCGTCCTCGGGGTGTTCGAGCCCATCACCGCCATCGTGGTCGGCACGGTTGTGTTCGGCGAACCGCTCACCACGAACATCGTCGTGGGCATCACCATTGCCATCGTGGCCGTCACGTTCATGATTACTTTGACCAAGCGGTGAAAACACAACTTAAATGTTTTTTATTATAGATGGACAATATTTATTCTCTTATCTCACATCTTTCCTGCCTGCTGATAAACCTCTTTTTTAAAAGGATAGTGGAACTGGGATTTCCTTTTGAATCAGTGGCACTACCTAAAAACATGCCATAGATAAAGATTTGTTTACATTAGGATAATGGACAAATACAGGAATCTCATCCCCTAAAATATCTACGAAAGATGTCAAGCTTCAACATTGTAGCCTCTAGAAACAGCTTTTGTTTACTTCTTTATCGACAGCTTCACATTCAAAAACTATTATCAGCTGAACCTTTTTAGACGGAATAGGTATCAAATATCTTTCTATATTCGATTTATTACCTTTTAGCATTTTTAATCCTTTAATATCTGCCATTACAAAATCAACAAATATTTGCCTTTGTAATAAGCATCTAATATAAGAATAACTCAACCTATTTCATAGGGACATAAAACATTCTAGCTAATTTTGAATGGAGGATGATTATAAAAAGTAAGGGAGATGACTATTTATTAAACTTATTATGTATCTTTACGAATAGAATTTCCACACAACTTGTCAAACAAAATAAGCCTCAGGTGAAACAATTGTAAGAAATTATTTCTTAAGCTGAAGATACATTAAAATATCCAGCTATAAAGAAAGATAGTAGTTTTACTTAAATTGTCATTTACATAAATAATTGGCTCGTTTAGATTGAGAGAGTAATATGTTAGATTTGGGTTCATAAAAAACAATGAAAGTAATGGATAAATTCAAGGAACAATTAAATAAATGCATACAGGCCATTGAGCGTATTGCCAACATGATTAATTTACAACATATCCCAAGTGACAATATCAGCTATAATGAGCTGTACAATGCATTATATCAATTGATACCACTTATACCACAAGAATATTATATTTTTAGAGATAGACTTAGAGACAAAATTTTGCCTAATTTAAAGACTCCTGATCTTATTTCAAGGAATCAGTATGGGCAAGAACTTGTTACTCTACGAAATGGAATAAATCCTTATTCATTTGGAGAAGTTATTGCAACTATTAAATATCTAAACGAATATAACAATAATAATCCATCGTCTATTTGGGATAATATTCACCCACAGATAATTTCTGTTGCTAAAAGTCGCTATGATAAAGAACATTATGCAGATGCGGTAGAAGCAGCATTCAAAGAGATTAATACCCGAGTTAAAAGTATATACAAACACAGGACATCAGTTGAAAAAGATGGTAGCAAATTAATGCAAGCTGCATTTTCTATTCAAAACCCAGTTATTAAACTAGGTGACCTTTCAACTGAAACAGGCATAAATATTCAGCAAGGATATCTGGAAATGTTTGTAGGAGCAATGGTAGGAATCAGAAATCCTCAGGCTCATTGTAATCTAACACTATCAAAGTCAGAAGCTCTTAGAAAATTACATTTCGCCAGTATGTTAATGTATAAACTAGATAATGAACTTATTTAAACACTATATCTTTAGGTATAAATCGCAAATATTATTATATGACAGAAACCAACCGCATAGAATATAAAAGGGAACTTACACCGGAACTTGATATAGAGAAAGAGATTATAGCGTTCCTTAATTACAAAGAGGGCGGATATATCTATATTGGCATTGATAAAGACGGTTCAACAGCTGGTGTGAAGGATGTGGATGATTGTATGTTAAGGTTGAAAGATCGCATCAAACATAATATATCCCCTTCCGCAATGGGGCTGTTTGATATTGCCGAGGAACAAAAAGACGGATGTAGCATCATCAAGATTACGGTGGCAAGTGGTATCGAGAAACCGTATTTTAAAACTAAATACGGAATGACATCGCGAGGTGCATATATGCGTATTGGAACATCGGCTGAACCTATGCCTCAAGAACAGATTGACCGTCTGTTTGCCATACGGACGCGAAACTCCATCGGACGTATAGTATCCAACCGGCAGGATTTGAGTTTTGAGCAGTTACGTATCTATTACGACGAACGTGGTAAAAGACTTAACGATAATTTCAAGCGGACATTAGAATTGCTTACAGAAGATGGCAAATACAATTATGTAGCTTATCTTCTGGCTGATGAGAATGGCAATTCTATTAAAGTGGCAAAGTATTCAAGTCTTGACCGTTGTGATTTAGTAGAAAATAATGAGTATGGATATTGTTCTCTCATTAAAGCAACCAAGAGCGTGTTGGCAAAACTGGATATTGAAAACAAAGTTGCCGCTACTATTACACCTATGGAACGCATTGAAACCCCCTTATGGAATAAGGTTGCTTTGCGCGAAGCTGTTATTAATGCGATTGTGCATAACGATTATTCCTTTGAGGTGCCGCCCAAATTTGAGATATTTCCCGACAGACTGGAAATAATTTCGGCAGGACGTTTACCGGAATCTCTCTCCAAAGAGGAATTTTTCAGTGGTATATCAATTCCACGCAACAAGGAGTTGATGAGAATTTATCGAGACTTGGAATTGGTAGAGTCGTTAGGCTCCGGAATTCCTCGCATACTAAGAGCATATGGAGAAGAATGCTTCAAGTTTACCGACAATTTTATTCGTATTACTTTTCCTATAGCTGCTCATGATACTGCTCATGATACTGCTCATGATACTGCTCATGATGTTGATAATATATCTGAACATATAAAAACTCTTATTGCTAATATAGATGGAGAAGTTGATAGGGAAACACTACAATCCACATTAGGAATTAAGCATCGGACATATTTTCGAAATACATATCTTAAACCATCTATAGATGAAGGCTACATAGAGTTTACTTTACCTAATGAGAAACAAAGTAAATTACAAAAATATCGCCTTACGGCAAAAGGTTTGTCATTGAAGGAGACTTTGAAACATAATAAGTAATTTTTACTCAATTGATATATAGAGATAATGGTAGTTCTTAATAATTGAAATAGTTGCATATTATATTGATATATAATTATGAATCCATCTGAAAATTTAGTAAAAAACAGAAATGATCTTTCACCCTATCTCTTTCATTTTACAAAAGGAGAAGATGCATATGATAAACCGGAAAGTATTTTGAATCAATTAAAATTGATTTCTAACACTCATGATTATATTTGTTTTACAGAAACTCCAATAACTCACTTTAAAGAGAATCTTTTATATATGAATCGTTTCTATAAACCAATGTTGTCTTTTTATGGTATAGGGTTTAGAAGAGATTTGTTGATTAAAGACTTTGGAGCCAAATCTGTCATTTATGGTGATAAAATAGACGAAGTAAACCTTAAGAAAATAGATATGGATTGGAGATTTGAGGAACTAAATGTTCTGACCCATGATTTCACTTGGTTAAGAGAATGGAGAATAAGGCATAATTTTGATTTTTCCTCAATATCACCAGAGGATATAATTATAATAGCTAAAACAGACGATGAAGTAAGAAGATTATGTTCTTTGCAGGAACTTGAGGATATAGATTATGAATATGAACCCGAAATAGGAGAATGTACAATATGGCCTATGTTTTCAAATATAAGAGGGTGGAAAGGTTTATCTATTGAGCAGGTGGGAAGATTTGTTTCAGATAAAGAAGTTGATAGTTATTCTAAATCACTAAATATCAATGATTATTTGTAAAAACAAGAATATCATTTAACAAGTCTATTCTGTAATATTCTCCATTTTAATTAAAGTTTCTCAGTTAAAGTGGAGGAATCGTGAGAGATTACTTCTTTACTAAAAGATTACTTTGACCAAACGGTGAAATATCTTTTCCGGGGTCAGTAACTCCGGTTCCGGATGTCGAGGGTCACCTCCATGTAGCTACGTCGTCCCTCTATGTAATCGGCATAGAGGATTTTCACGTCCTGACCTTTCAATACGTGGCATTTTCCGCACAACTCGCAGTTATGCAAGCACTTCCAAGCGTCGAGCACGTATGCCCGTCGCTCGTCCTGAGTAGATTGTTCTATAAGAGGTGGAGTCATAAGGACTGTCTGTTTGATACAATAATAAACAAAGATACAGGTTCTGCTTAATTCAGACCGAAGATGCCTTCGTAAAAATCCTAAAACATCCCTGCATTGACCTCCTTCCGTTCTTGCATTTTCTACGTTTCCCTTGTGGAAAACGTAGGTTTCCGCCATGGGAGACGTACGTTTCTCGCCCGGAAAACTTACGGTTCCGGTTCGTAAAACGTAACAAACGACGAAGGGTTTGCCTGTCAATCTGCTGAGACTTTTTTGATTTATAAAAGGAGTTTTCTTCCCCGACAGTTATCCTACAAAAAACTGAAGATATTCTCATCAAAAGTCCCAAAAATGAATTACCTTGCATAAAAAATAAAACAATGAAAAACTATATCATCACCCTTCAGGAATTATTTTCCGGCAGAAATACCGAATTTGACCAGGCAGTGGCCAACAATCGTGTCAAATTAGTCCGCCACAAAGACAACCGCTCAGAAATCGTAATCAATGGAAAAACGATTACCGACTATACCCTTTACGACATCTACAAACACGACCGGAATACTTTCCTCAATTACCAAGGTGAACAAAGCAAACCCGTATTCGATAATGTGGATTACATTGTCGCATTTCTCGGAGAAGGTTCAAAGGAAGCCCGATTTATTGGGGTTTATAAGAATAACGGAAAACTTCACAACCCCAGTCCAGAATATAAATCCAATGTGTACAACCTAACAGAAGTTGCCGGTTTCGACATTCTGAAAGAGAAAGTCATTATCGATTGGGGAGATGCCACAATATGCTGGCATCAGTATTATTCTAATGTTAAGGAAGTTATTCGTATCGAGAAAGGAATGACCGACGCAAACGGTATACCATACTTTAAATCTTATAATGATGTCAATCTCAGTTTTGAACAGATGAAATACATCATCGAAAGAGAACCGGAAGACTGGAAAGTCGCGCTACAAGCCGTCAACTGCATCTATATGATTGTAGACAAACACAATGGGAAGCAATACGTGGGCTCCACTTATGGAAAAGACAGTAAGAAATCCTCCGGAATCTGGAACCGCTGGACCGCTTATATCCAAACAGGAGGGCACGGAGGAGATGTAGAACTGGAAGAACTACTGGCACGGGAAGGTGAAGGATATGCCCGCAACTTTAGCTGGATTATCTTGGAAACACTCCCCTTGCGTATCACGGACAAAGAAGCAATCACGCGTGAGAATGTATATAAAGAAAAATTCCTCACGAGAGAATTCGGATACAACAGAAATTAAAAACATACAAAGCCATGCCACAAGAACTCATACACTCCTGCCCCGAACTGATTGAGTACATCCGTCAGGTGGGGATGCTGCCCCTGCTCTCCATGGGCATTGCCGGCTGGTCGGCCGAGGAAGTGACCGACGAAGACTGCCAGTACACCCGCCTGCTCGACGGCGGCTGGGAATGGCCGCTTTGGGAATGGAAAGGCGCCATCCTGCAAGAAAGCGGTTGCGCCTACGGCAAGTTTTTCAAGGGAAAAGCGGCGTTCATCAGCCGCGAATGGTGGCCCGATTTCTGCAACTACCGGCGGAGCCTCTTCCCCTATCCGGAAGAAGGGAGCATCGAAGAAACGATTCTCGACGTACTGAAAATCGAGGGACATCAGATTACCCGGAAACTGCGGACTTCCTGCGGTTTCACGGGACCGAAGATGCGGAGCCGTTTCGACGCCTATATCACGCGGCTGCAGATGGCCGGCTACATCGTGACGGAAGATTTCGTCTACCCCCGCGACTGCCACGGACGGGAATATGGCTGGGGATGGTCGCTGCTCACCACGCCCGAAGCCCTCTTCGGACGGGAAGCCTGTCACCCGGACCGCACCCCGCAAGAGTCGCGTGAAAGGTTGCTCAGACAACTGCGGAAAATCCTGCCCCACGAACCGGAAAAGACACTGGAAGCGCTGCTGAAATAAGGCTACAGGAACATCGTCAGCAGCGGGATACTCAGCACGGAGAGCAAGGTGGTGAGGAAGGTACCCTCGGCCATGATGACCTCCCCTTTCTGGTACTGGATGCAGAACAGGGTGCCGTACGAAGCCACGGGCATGGCGGCCAGCACCACGTTGATATTGGCGATGGTCTCGTCCACCTGACAGAGACGGGAAAGGTAGAGAATCAGCAAGGGAACAAGCATCAGACGCAGGGCCGCCATCAGGTAGATGGCGGTGTTGCCGAACATCCGGCGGATAGGCACCTGGGCGATGGACGAGCCGATGATGAGCAGGGCGGCAGGTACGGTGACATTACCCAACAGCACGAACGGGGTACTGATGACGCGGGGCGGAACCCATCCCGTCACCACAATCAGGATGGAGAGGTACGAGGCAATCATCGCCGGACAATAGAGCGTGCGCCAGTCGAAGCGCATCTTGCCCTCGCCGCCCGAGATGAAGAGGGTGCCGAACACGAAAATCAGTAGTGTGCTGGGGAAGTTGAGGATGCTGGCGTAAAACACCGCACTGGCGCCGAAGATGGAGGCCACGATGGGATAGCCGATGAAGCCCACGTTGCCGAAAGCCAGCATGAAACTGTAGATGCCACGGTCGGCCACCTTGACGGGCAGGTAGCGCGGGAGCAGGAAGGCGGCTCCAATCAGTACCACATAGGTGGCGAACCCCACCACGAGCAGCGGCAGAATCAGTTCCTTGTCCGGGAGCGTGTCGCCCATCACCGACGAAAGTATCAGACTGGGGCATGTCACGTTGATGACCAGTCCCGAAAGTTTGCGGTCGAAATCCGCATCCATCATTTTCTTCTTGCTCAGATAATAACCGACGATTACCAGGATGAACAGGATAATCATCTGCGTCACGATTGCATCCATTGTCTTCTTCTTACCTTAAAAAGTCGCGCAAAGATACGGATTATCCCCTTCGGGTATTCACTTGCACCGCAGTTTTTCATCGCCGGAACGGGGAAAATGCGTATCTTTACCCCACAAATTGAATCATCCTAAAAAAACGATACGACCATGATCAAGATTTATGGAATGGACACCTGTCCCGACTGTACCTACGTGGAAGCACAAGTGAAAGGCAACGACCGATACGAAATCATCGACATCGGGCAGCATGTGAAGAACCTCAAGGTTTTCCTCAAGCTCCGCGACCACTCGCCCGTGTTCGACGAAGCCAAGCGCACCGGTGCGGCGGGCATCCCCTGCTTCGTGCTGGAAGACGGCACCGTGACCCTCAGCCCGGAAGATGCGGGACTGCATTCACGCCCCGTGGAAGAAGGCGCCACTTGTAACCTGGACGGAAGCGGTTGTTGAGAGGGAAGCGCGGAATTAGGACATAAAAGCCGGAAAGAGTTCATGCATCACTGATATTCTGCCCCACTCCTTCCGGCCTCTTTTCAAAAAGACATTACCATGTCTGTCACATTTCTACAGCTTCTTCAGCTGCCTCCTTTCCTGCCAGGTTGCGATAGATGACGGAATTGCAACCCAGTCGGGCTACCATCAGCACGATTATCAGAATGAAAACCAACAGAACGCCGATATGCGGAATCTGGAGCAGAATCAATGCCAGAATAACAAACAAGACATTCAATACGAATCCCACTCCGAAGATAGTCCACTTGTAACCGTAAGTAGCTTTGTTGCTGCGAATCATGGCCTCCCCTGGCGCCACTCCTCTATCCAACAGAATGAACAAGGCCAGAGACCATCCCAATGAAATAATCATACCCGGCACTATGACAAAAAGCGAAGCCGGGAAAATGGCCATCCACATCATTCCTTTCAAAGTGAAATATTCTCCCATGTACTTTCTGTACTTCGCGTCGAAGATAAACAACGGAGAAATGACTTTTCCCTTGCTCAGTTCGATGGGAATGGTGCTCATGGCGATGGTCGTCCCCACGTTCAAGTAGGGAATCCAAATGGTGACAAGCCACAAAAGACTGGCCACTATCAACGAAGCAAGATTTTTGATTCCGATGGCAATACCCTCGGACAACACTCCGGAGAGTGTGATTTTAGGTTGGGCGTCCATAGTAAATAGATTTTAAAATTAGACATATTTTACAAATACAAATATATTCATTAAAAGATAAGAAACAACTACTGTCTCCACTTTCTCTCTCTATTTTCACATATATTATCATTCGGCTGTCATTTATTTTATACTTCTCCCGTCCTGAAAATCCATGACAGGAAAAACAAATCTATTTTCTTTCTTTGTAGTACAGAAATTTCATCTTAAATCCGTACTATTATGAAAAAATGTATTTTTCTTGTCCTTCTGCTATGGACAAGCTTCCAAATGGCCCAGGCTGAAAGCGAATATTACACCATATTCAAAGCCGGAGGCAACCTTTGTACACCCATCACCTTGAAAACACCTTACGGCACCTTCCAGCTGGTCACAGAGCTCACTATTCCTCATTCCTTGAGCTGGTTTGAGGCATACGACTGTGAAGGAAATCAGATTCAAAATCCCACAGGAAGCGTATCGATGGGAACCGGCAAACCGACCATACGCACTTATGTCTTTACGACACTCTTCCCTCACGTTGACAGCAACAGCCAGTCGCAGACAAATGAAAGTGAGTACCAAACGCCCACCTTTTCTTCTTCCGACAGTGAATGGGCCGCAAACGCCGGACGGGCACTGGCTGATCTTACCTATGCCAAGGGCTGGGACAACGAAAATCATCTCATCAACCTGGAAGCAGGCTACGGCTTTACTTATGGCAATGCAGGGATTCGTCTGCGTTATACTTCTCCTGTGGTATTCGGTCTGTCGGTAGCGTTTGGCTACAACACAAAATTCAAGTCCGAGAGAGCAGACGACAAACGCTACCTATGGAACGTAGGCGTGCAGATGCACCTTTCCAAATTTCTGGCAATGAGCCTTTATGCCGGTCCACAGTATTTCAGCAAGCACCAGAAAACGGAAATCGGGTTCGGGGGATTTCTGGAATACACCCACCAGATTTACAAGCGTCTGGGAGCAAGTGGAGGAATCGGCTTCGTTATGGCGGCTGAAGAGCCGGCGAACAAGGCCCAAGGTATGTTCGCCTTCCATATAGGTTTAAGTTACAATTTATTTTGCCGATAAGCAGAAGAAACGTAATTTTGTAGTCAGTATCGCTACACTGAACTACAAACCTATGCGAATCTTACTTACCCTCGATTCTTTCAAAGGCTGCCTCTCCTCGGAAGAGGTGGAAGCCGCTTTCTCGCAGGCCCTGACCGCCCGCGGCGCAGAAGTACATGCCCTCCCGATGTCCGACGGAGGTGAAGGCATGCTGCAAGCCTTTATCGCCGCCCTGCATGGAGAAATGCGGGAAGTGGAAGTGCACGACCCGCTGATGCGCCCCGTCACCGCCCACTACGGTCTCGCACCCGACGGAACCGCCGTCATCGAAACCGCACAAGCCTGCGGACTGACCCGGATGACCGCCGAAGAGCGCAACCCGCTGGTGGCCACTACCTACGGAGTGGGTGAGCTCGTGGCCCATGCTGCACGCCACGGATGCCGCCGCTTTATCATCGGACTGGGCGGAAGCGGCACGAGCGATGCCGGAAAAGGGATGCTTCAGGGTCTGACCGACTGTCTGGCGCCGGACGGAAGGATAGAAGAGGTGCTGCACGGGGCACTCTCCGGATGCCGCTTCATCCTGGCCAGCGACGTGCGCAACCCGCTCTACGGACCGGAAGGAGCGGCTCACGTGTTTGCCCCGCAGAAGGGAGCCACACCGGAGATGGTGGAGAAACTGGACCGCCGTGCCCGTCAGTTTGCCGAGGAGTCGGCCCGCCGCATGGGCAGAGATGCTTCCTCCCAGCCGGGTGCCGGAGCTGCCGGGGGACTGGGATACGCTTTTCTGCAATACCTTCAGGCCACTACGCAATCGGGTGCCGACCTCCTGCTCGACCTCTGCGGTTTCGATACCCTCCTGACCCACACCGACCTGGTCCTCACCGGTGAAGGCCGTGCCGACCGTCAGACCCTCATGGGCAAGTTGCCGGAACGGGTGATGCGCCGCGCACAAGCTCACCACGTCCCCACCTGGCTGGTGGCCGGACAGGCCCTCGATGCCGAACCGCTGCTCCAGGCCGGATTCAGTCGCGTGGACAGTCTCACGCCCGAAGGCATGCCTCTTGAAGAAGCCATCCGTCCGGAAGTCGCCCGAAAGAATATTGGAAGGTGGGTGGAAAGTGTGTGTAAAGAGAATATGATATAATTTACCATTCAAGCAAATCCTCCAATTGTCTAGCTATACTAGAGAATTTCTGGTTCAAATCAAGTGTCTTTACCCGCATGCGATTCTTACCGAATAAGGCTGTAAGATCGGGAGTGATATCTTCGTCTGTTTTGGCATACAAAAGCAAACCACTCACTTTCCCCGTATTTTCTACGTCCAGATTCTTCACATAGGTAAACAGCTGATACAGATTTGCAGAATGAATTGTCGGCTTGTCAAAACGGCGTTGCATGGCATGACTATAATATTTTGTATCAATGACCAAGGTTCGGTCTCCCCGATGCAGCACGATATCACTCCGCATCGCAGGCAAAAAATCAATCATGGTGGTCTCTTCCGTGCAAATATTCCATGCAATTCTGTCTGGATTAGGGGCTAATTCGCGATGATGCACCCGGTAATATTCCAACACAAACCGTTCAAACAAACGACACATGTGTTCGTCCGAAAAGGTCGCCATACGATATTTTCCAGCCTCTGTTGTCATAAGCATGCCGTCAATAATGAAATAGCATACATTCATCAGCATTCGATATGCCTGATTGTTTCGCTGATACACAAAACTGTTCCACCGGATATTCCGGAGGTCAATCCCGTCTATCTCCGAAAAGAAAGACATCAACTGTTTCAATTTTGCTTTCCGTACAGGCGACACACTCCGTTCGTGGCATAAAAGCGACAAAGTTGTCTTCAGTACCTGATTGAACAGATTATTTTCCGACAAATCATCGTATTCACAACGCAGCACATTCCGACATCTCATCCGGTTATTGATGGTTCCTTTTATATCCAAACGTCCCTTTAACATCGATAAATCTTCTGTCTTGCTCACATATTCCCGGTGTAATCCACGTTTCAATTGGGCCGATACTCCCTTGTAAAGAATTTCAGCAAACAAGTCTTGGATCCGTTCGAACTCTTCACGAGCAATGTACTCATAATTATTCTTCTTCAGTTCCTCAAAAGCATACGACAACATATAATACACGTTGCGAATCCAGATAGTCCCGTTCTTAGTCATTGAAAATACCGTTTAACTTGTTCGACCATCTATCCACTTCCGACTTGTTATCAAACCAATACTCCCGCAGCATCGGAAGGATGTCATAATTCACCACCTCCTTCAACCATTCATCCGTCACAGCCTCCCTTGTACACAGGTAACTATGCCCTATCTCAAATCCCTTTCCCAATGAATCATCTGCTGCAATCTGACGGTTCAGTTCTTTCACCTGTTCCACCAACTCATTCAGCCTTACATTGTCTTTTTCCTTCAGATAAACCTTGAAAACCTCCGAGTCAAAGCCAGGTTTCATTTCAAAGAAACTGAACCGGCGACGCAACGCATAATCAATCAATGCCAGACTGCGGTCGGCCGTATTCATCATACCGATAAGATACAGATTACTCGGTACAAAAAACTTCTCATCCTTATAAGCCAACGTCAACTTTTCTCCCCGGTAATCCTTCTCAATCAGCATCAACAGTTCCCCGAATATCTTCGACAGGTTTCCGCGGTTAATCTCATCAATAATAAAGAAATATTCTTTTTCGGGATGATTGGCCGCAAGCATACAGAACTTATAGAATATACCCTTCTGCAACTCAAAGGTCGCTCCTGCCGGCTTGTAGCCCATCACAAAGTCCTCGTAAGAATAATTCTGGTGGAACTGAATCAGCGCAATACGGCTCTCATCCCTTTCGCCCATCATGGCCTGTGCCAAACGGCGGGCACAGAAAGTCTTTCCCACCCCCGGAGCTCCTTGGAGAATCACATTCTTCTTGTTCCGAATCAGGTGCTGTAAAGTATCAAAGTCCTGTTCACTCATGAACACCTCTTTCAGAAAATCCTCTTTCGTATATTTCTCAATGGATCTTTCCGGCTGAATACTGTCATTCTCCTCCCGAATAAGATTCAGCAAAGTCGTATATTCCTTTTCTGTCAAATGGAAGAAACTACCGTTCGGATTTACCAGAAATTCCATATTTGCCAGTTCAGGTACTGCTTTTACTTCCGACAACTCTACAGGCGAAGCCAGCGTCTCTACTTTCCGGAAACAGATCCTTTCGCCATCGCTTTCCTTCGAGATTACGGCCAGTCCAGTAATCTGTTTAGTGGGATTTGCCTCGTAACAGACCACCTTATCTCCTACTCGGGCATCTAAGAAATGTTGGAAGACACGCCGTTTATTTCCAGTTGTGTTATAGAGTGTGTAGTCCTGTTCTTCTCCGACCATCCATCCGTCATACTCCAGATTTTCGGGTTTGCACACAGCCACCAGTAATTGCCAGCAGCTTTCGGCTCCATATCACTTTCCACCAGTTCATTCAATTTCCTCACGTAATCCGTATAAGCTGTCAGGTTAGTCAGCGTTTTCATTGCAAGAGGTTCCTGTAAAGTCCATTCCCCCACTTTATTCCATTTTATACTTCTAACATGTCTGTATTCCGCCCGGTTCTTATCATATTCATAATCGCCAGTGACTATTCCCCGTCCGATAATACACCCCCGACCTTTCTTGGCAAACACCACATCGCCTATATTCATTTCATTGGTAAACTCCCAAGTAGCTAGACTGTCATTCCTGTAATCCTTTTCCTCGCCGTACAATTCCTTCATCCGAAGCCTCATGTCTTCACGGGTTTCATACGGATCAAAATCTCCCATATCATCCCAACCCAGATACATCTTGTCATTAGCTACACATTCATCCCATTTACGGGCCCCTTCTCCAGGAGAGTAAATCCAGGTTTGCACCTTCGTCCCTGGTTCTGGCAACAAGACTGATTCCGGGTGATAAAACCGGCCGACAAAATACGCCAAATCTATTACAGCTATTTTCAATTCCTTATCGGGATAGCAATCCTCCGTCAACACCCCATCCAGCATTTTCCTGATATCAGCATCCTTCTGTAACACTTCAGCTACCTTGTCATACAGCTTAAAAACCTCACCTACTTCTTCTGCCCCACTTCCTTTTTTAAGTACCATGGAAGGCATCAGTTCCCTTACCATTTTCCGGGCACAAGAATACTTATAAATATAATACTTATCCGGATACCGAAGCCAGAGGTAGGTGGTAATTGCATTAAGCGTCTGATAATGCTGCTTCCCCTTTCCCCATAGTTTCAACAGTTCATCTGCATTCCTTCGAAACTGATTGATTCGGAAAACTACATTCTGATTCTCATCAAATAGTTCCCGAAACATTTCGCGCACCTTTGTTTCATCTACTTCACAGAACTCTTCCAACATCTTCCTCGGATAATTATTCATTGAAGTCAGCAAATTTTCTGTTTTACTTAATGCTTGTATCAGCATATCCTTGAAATTAAGGGCTTCAATATCCCAGTAAGCCAGAAAACATCGCACGGCTCTCCATTTATATATCTCAACGGGAAAATGCTCTTTAAAGTAAGCTTTGTATGCCTCAATAACCTTTGTAAGATTATCTGAATTTATGTTTGTCATATATAGGTATAAGAAAAAATTTACACAGAATAAAATTACAACTCCGAAAGCAAAGCCAGTCCCTTTACCGTCAAAAGATACTTCTGACGGGGATGACGTGGCTTGTCGGGATACAGTAAAGTGACAAAACCCTCTTCCAAAGCTGGGAAAAGGTACAGACGGAGAAAATTATCTCTCCCCTTTAACTGCAATTTCTCCATCATCATCTTTACGGACATCTGGTCTTTCCCAATCACCGCTACCAGACGCTCTATATCCGGATTATCCGTATGCACCTTGTCCTGAACTTGTCCTGAACTTGTCCTGAGCTTGTCCTGTCTTCCTAGTTTCTGCCAGATTAGGCTGGTTCTTCCATTCGCTGGAAGGGGTAATGTGAAGATAACGATTGCGCAAGTCCCATTGGTCTCCCAACAGCAGATTCCGGAAGAAGCGTTCCAAATATACAGGTGTGTAATCAATCCCTTTCTGCGCATTCTTATAATTCGCTCTCACCAACGCATTACGGAAATACCACGAATGATCGGCAAACAGATTATTGCTCACCTCAAAACCAATAGAACGTAAATATAAAATAGTGAAAACAGCCGTTGTACGTGTGTTCCCTTCTCCAAACGTGATGTGCATAGTCGTCTTCAAATTAATGTCCAGCGCACATTTGTCCGTTTTTTACCACAAACTCATCCCCTCTTTTTCACACCACTTTCAGGTATTGCGGCATCACCGGTTGCTCCAGTCGCCAGGTGATGTTCATGGGGAAATCACCGTGCGATGAAACATAGTCCACGGGGCCGAAACAATGGAAAGGACAGGTGTTTCCAAAACCATCTTTCTTTTCCTCACGCACAAAGAGCACAATCTTGTTGTGCCGCTGAGGTTGCTCGGTGTAAATCCGTCCCCCACGGTTATGATGGGCGTCGGTATTCTTGGACTGCCAATGGAAATAGTCTTTGTTGATGACATAATCGTCGTATTGCGTGGAAGGAGAAAAATCCTTGTCCGATTTGTTCAGCGTGACGAAAAGCAGGGTGGCATCGTACTCCGGCAAATTGAACACACCGGATACCGAACCAGACATTCTTTTCTCCAAAGTCTGCCGCCCGACTAGGGTAAATATTTCCTCACGCGTATAGCATCCGTAAAGCTCGATACAGGGCAATACTTCATCGCCGAGCGGAATGGTGGTAATCTCCAAATGGGCCAGCAGATAAGACACGATTTCGGAGACTTCCTGCTTGAAATAGCGGTAACGGTCGTCGTGCAGCAACGCCAGAGCCCCGTACATACCTATCTCTTTGAATTCCGTTTTGTCGATTCTTTCCTGAAAGAGGTCGTAATACAGCATGTCGGCCAGCCGGTCAATCACGTAGCGCTGTCCGTTCCAAAGGGAATCATCGGTCAGGTCGGTATCATCGGTCACACAGAGGTATTCTTTCTTTAACATCGCTCACTGGTTTCTGAATTTCAAGCTGAAAGTACAAAATAAAATGAAACGGACTGACATATTTTGAGAAAGAATCCCGAAAAACTTTATCTTTGTGAATATAAATCATTGGAGTGTATGGATAAGAATATTCTTGAATTTGTCACCTACTGTATTGGAAGTCTTTCACGGATTCTTCATTTGCCACAACGTGAAGTGTATAACAGGCTGAAACAGTCGGGCATACTGTATGGATACATCGTTCCTTCATACGATGTGCTTCACACATTTGGCTCCCGCTACCTGATGGAAGATTTGATTGATTTCATGAAGGAGAAAGGAGTGCTTGAAAAATGAGACTATACCATGCCTCTACTGTAATTGTGGAACATCCCGACACGACTCATTCCAGAGATTATTTAGATTTTGGACGTGGATTCTATCTAACCTCCTTACATGAGCAAGCCATAAAATATGCCGAACGTTTTCTACGCCGTCAAAAAGATGCCTGGTTAAATGTCTATGAATTAAAAGACGATTTAAAAGAATGGAATATTCTTCGTTTTAATCAATACGATAAATCATGGCTTGATTTTGTGGCAGCATGTCGATCTGGAGAACCTACAAAGGAATATGATATGATTGTAGGTGGAATAGCTAATGATAGGGTCATTCTCACACTTGATTTATACTTTGCCGGAGAAATTAATCAAGAAGAGGCTTTGAAAAGATTAATTTTTGAAAAGCCTAATATACAATATTGTATTCGATCGGATAAAATGTTACAACAATGCTTGACTTATATAGATAGTAAAAAGTTATGACAGAAGAAGAAAAAAAACAAATCATTATGGATGCAAAATATGCACGCATTATCAATGATATGAGCGAAATGTATCATATTCCCATTGATAAAGCGGTGGACGTATTTTATAATTCTGAAACGGCTAGTCTTATTGATGAAGGCATTGCAGATCTACATTGCCGGAGCGACAAATACCTGGCGACTGAAATTTGGAATGAATATTTAGAGAATCAAAATTGATACTTATCACCCCCTCAGAAAAACCTACCCATATATGAACCCTTTTATCCCCATCTTTTCAGCCTTCTTCATCCTGCTCGGCCTCCTCGTCTGGAGATTTCCCAAACTCATGGCTGGATACAACACCATGACGCCCGAGCAACAGAAAAAAGTCGACGTGAAAGGGCTCAAAGCCTTTATGTGCCGTGTGTTCTGTGCAATCGGCTTACTAGTTTTTGTGGGCTACCTGCTTCTAAGGCTTTTCATGGACGAAGCATCAGCTATCAACGTCTGTTCCATAGTAATGCCCATTGCAGGAGTCATTTATCTGCTGATAGGTGCTCAACGGTACGACCACAATTAACAGGGGGCTTGGGCAATAATCTCCTCCACCACCTTCACATCCGCCGGAAGCCATGCCACGCTCTCCAGTTCCTCCTGCTTCAGCCAGGTGGCGTTCTCGTGCTCCTTCAGCACCAGGCTGCCGGAAACCACCGAGCACAGGTAGCAGTGCATGGTGAGGTGGAACGACGGATACTCGCAGTCCACCGTGGTGAGGAAGGCCTCCACCCGGATGTCCGTGTCCAGCTCCTCGCGGATTTCCCGCACCAGAGCCTCTTCCCTGCTCTCGCCCGGCTCCATCTTCCCGCCGGGGAACTCCCAGTAATCCTTGAACTCGCCGTAGCCGCGCTGGGTGGCGAAGTACTTCCCGTCGCGGACGATGACCGCTGCCACCACTTCGATGCGCTTGCCCACCACGTACGTTTCTCCTTCCTGCCGGATGCTCCAGAACGGGACGGACTGGGCGTCGGTGAATTCTTTCATCCGCCAGGCCGATTCGAAGCCGCTGGCTACGAAATGCATGGGCACGAACAGGCCGACGCGGAACACATCGAGAAACTGACGGGCCCCGCGGGTGTAGCCGTTGCCGATGCGCCCGTCTACGGGGAACATCACCACGTCGAAACGGTCGGTGAGCTTGCGGATGTCTTTCAGCTCGCCCAGGTAACGTTTCTCTTCCTTCAGGGGGTCGATGTCCATGCCGAAGTCGGGACTGTAGACCGTACCTCCGTGGTAGTCGTCGGTCAGGAAGCGGGCGTACCAGTTGTTCAGGTCGCCGGCATGGAAGATACGCTTGCCGCCGGTCTCAATCACCCACGACACGCCGCTGTCGGTGCTTCCGGTGGCGGCCACATGCACCAGCTCGTCTTCCCACGTGGCCCCCTTGCCCAGCCAGGCGTCGGCTTCGTCCTTCTGCGCACGGCGGTGCTTCAGGATGTCTTTCGAAAGGATGTAGCGGAGGTTCGTCTTCGCGGTCCGCCAGGAGAAAATGTCGCGGTTGAAATGGTCTTCGTGGAAATGGCTGGAGAAGACGTACATCGGCTTGGGCGACCGCAGCAGACGGGACATCACGCCGGCAGGGTCCATCCAGTAATCGAACACAAGGATGCAGCGGTCGGTCTCAAGAGCAAAACCGCTGTGGAAGATATAGGTGAGTTGCATAGGTTTCTTGAATAGTTTATGCAAAGATAGCGTTTTTGCCGGAAAGGAGCAGGAGGCCCCGGGAATTAAGAGGCCGTGCCTTCCACTTTATACCGGATGGAGCGCTCGCTGCGTTGCAGGCAGTCGGTGAACACACTCAGAACGTTGGTGTAGTTCATCAGTTCCCACACGAGCTGCATTTCTTCGTCGGTCCAGAATGCTCCGTGACGCGGAGCCTTTTCCCGGAGTTGCCGCACACTTTCCTGCGAGGATGCCGCGGGAACGCCCAGCCGGCCGACCTGTTCATGGACATGTGTCAGGAGACTTTGCGGACAAGTATTGTGAAAGGGTGGACGGAAGAAGTCCGGACTGAAGCCCTCGCCTCCCCGCGGACGGTAGAAGACGGTTTCTGTTTCAATCTGTGACAGTTCTTGTTCCAGCCGCTCAATGTAGGTGGCAGCTGCCGGGAACTGTACCCGGATGGAACATTCGTAACGGGCTTTCTCCTCGTCACGATTGGCCGAAAGCCAGTTGAACGAGCCTTCCACCAGCAGACAGTCGTCCACTGCCAACGACTTGTTGTGGATGCCTTTCAGAATCCGCAGACTGACGTGGTTCTCTACCAGTGCGCGGCGGGCTTTCAGGGTATCTTCGCGCCACAGACCGTGCTCCTTGCCCAAATAATGGTCGGTATAGACCACCACTTCTACTCCGCGTTCCACGGCTTCCTGAATAAGGGGAATCAGGTTGTCACTCTTCAGGGCAGTCAGAAAGAGGAAGGGCGACACAATTACCACGCGACGACGGGCCGTCTGAATCGCCCTGCGCAGAATCTCCCGATGGGCTTCGAGGGTGGACAGGCGGTCGACTTCGGTATAACGGCACAAGGGACGCTCGGCCTGATAGACAAAACCGCCTGACATTTCGTCCTGCAGACCGTCGAACAGCCATTTGGCCAGGTTACCCGACGGCGTGTCCCGGTCGGGATGGAAGATGTTCATGTTGCCGAACACCAGAAAATGGTACTGCGCCCGCGATACGGCCACATTGAGCATGTTGTATTTTCCACCCGCTTCCATAAAGAAGGAAGGGTCTTCCGGCGAATTGACAGGCGAGAAAAGCACCAGCGGATACTGGGCTCCCTGCAGCGAATGGACGGTGCCGATGGTCATTGGTGCAAACAGCTCAGCCTCCTGGGAGGACAAGCTGGACAACAGGTTGCGCAACAGGCGTTCCTGTGCCTTGAACGGGGTGACGATGGCGGCCACCTGATGGATGGGTTTCCCATAAGCTTTTTCCAGCCCTTCTTTTTCACGGACCAGCCAGGCTACGATGGCAGTGGCTTCGGCTTCGTTGAAGCGGCTTCCGGTCTTTCCTCTCCGGCTGAATCCGTTCACATGCACATAGCCTTTGGCGGGAATAGCCGTATACTTCGGACGGTCACCTTTCAGAGGAACCAACCGCCCATGATACACGTAATCGTTGCAATAGGCGATGATGGCATCCAGGCAGCGGCGGTGTTCGCGCAGGAAGGCGCCCCGTTCGCCGTCCACCTGGAAACTGCAACTTTTCCGGGCCATCTTCATGAGGCTTCCGGAAGAGGACAGGAAACCGTGTTCGGACAGGAAACCGTAGAGCGGGTCTTCTTCCGAAGCCACCACCCCGAAGCGCTTGAGATTGAGAAAGGAATATTCGGCAGACACGGGCCAGATGGGCTCTATCTGTTCCACATCGCCCACGAGAATGGCTTGCCGCGCCAGGCTGAACGAAGGTACGGCCAGTTCGGGCGACACCTGCCCCGACTCGTCGACAATGAGCAGGTCGATGGTATTGTAAAGGGGAACGAACTTTTCATCTCCGCAGGTGCAAGTCATATAGCGGGGAAGAGAATGGAACGTAGAGATGAATACCGGCAACACGCAGGCCAGACGCCTCAACCGGGCGAGATACACCCCGCGGTCTTCACTGTTGAGGTTTCCGGTACAACAACTCAGGCGACGGATGAACTCGGCCTCCCGATGGTGGATGGCATACCAGAACATCTGATAACGGTAACTGATGTCCAGTCGCACGGCCATGTCGTCCATGCAGGGCAAGTCCTTATATTCCTCTTCCCTGGTCAGTCGGGTATAGCATTTCTTGAAATCATCATTTTCCTCCCACTGGGCCACAAATTCTTCATAGGCAGTAGAGGACTTGCAGAAGCGATGTATCATCCGGGCCCAAAAGCTTCCGTCTCCGCTTCCGGCACCACATTCTTTCTGTACGGCAGCTTCCAGACCTGTATGAATCCGCATCTTCAAAAGCATCATCCGACCGCGCAGGTAGTCCTGACACTCCGTCTCGTCCTGACAGGAAGCATGGAAATGACGGTTGAAGCGCTCCAGGTAATACGTACGGTACTCGTCCACCCGCTCCGGCTGGTCGTAGGTTTTCGGGAAACCCGTTCCTTTAGTGTTCAGCATCATGGCATAGCGGTCGGCCTCGCCTTCCTTTCCGGACAGATACAAGCCCAGTGTATCCAGCTCCGGCAGCCAGCGCTCGGCCAGACGTACCTCGGAATCATCCGAATCCGCAGCTTCTATCTTGAAATCCTTGAGAATGTTCGTAATGGCCTGGTTGTTGACAGAACTGGCCACAATGAGCTCGGGCTCTCCTCCCGACAGTACGGAATTCACCAGTCGGTTGGCGATGACCGTCTGCAGGAAGGTGGTCTTTCCCGTTCCCGGAGGGCCGTTGACGGCAAAAATCCGACTGCAACGGGGGTGGGTGTACATGGCCAAGGTTTCGCGTTGGGAGACGGACAAGGGAAAATCACCGCTCATCTGCGCCAGATGTTTCCGGTTGGCATATACTTCTTTCCGGTCGGGCAACGGAAGCAGCGGCTCACATTCACAACGCGTCAGACATTCCAGCAGGGGAAAGTCGTCACGGCTGTCCAGCAACTTGTCGTAGAGTCGCAGAATATTCTGTGCCATTCCCGTGGCCGGTGCCTTTGTAACCGCAATCTCCGGACACTCCGAATAGTTCATTTCAGAGAAAGCCATTCCGGTAGCCTTACGGAACAATCCCTCACATGCCCGCCAATAAGCCTTCTCATCGGCCAGCTCCAACGGAAATTCCTTCAGCAGACAGTCCACCTCCGCAAGGGAAGCAATCGTACGGTCGTCCTTGGCATTGGGAGAAAGAAACCTACGGACAAACACCGGCACCCGCTCCAGCGGGTTTTCCGGCATGCCCAACCGACCGTCGGGCCACAAGGTATAAGTGATGAAAAAAGGATATTCAGGGAATGGCCTGCCGAGGAGCTTGCCATTTTCATATTCGGGAAGCAGCACACAGGGAGCAATACGTACACTGTGCTTCTTTGGAGGGTCTGTCTCGTCCGGGAAAAGCAGCTCCCGGTCTTTTTTAAGGAGATATTCCGGCATCCGGCGACCAATTCTCAACGTAACACGCGGTTCCTGATTGGAGGGGTTGTTGCTCCATTCGGCATCCAGCAGACAGGTTTTCCAGTATTTAAGCAGTTTTTTGTCCATAGGTTCACAAATAATGTGACAAAAATAGGCGCATTCCGCCACACTCAAAACAATACGGCTGTAATAAAGCGTAATTTTACCTAAAAACAATTGAAAGGACACATCCAAAATATTCGTATCTTTGTACCCCACAAGTGACTAAATGGAGCATACAAAACAAAATACTCAACGCATGCAGTGGGAAACTGACCCGCTCTACCGACTGATCAGGACTATCAAGAACGTGATGGACCGGTATTTTCTGGACCCTCTCATCGGCCTGCTTTTCCCGACGGCAGGCGACATCTTCTCGTCTGTCATGATGCTACCTTTTCTCGCCGTGTCCCTGTTCAGAATCAAGTCCATCCCCCTCACCCTGGCCATCATCTACAACATGCTGACGGACATGCTGCTGGGCATCATCCCGCTCTGGATTGGCGACTTGCTGGACATTTTCAGCCGCTCGTACACCAAGAACTTCCGGCTGATTGTAGGCTTCGTGGAGGGCGACCAGGAAATCATCCGGGAGGTGAACCGCAAGGCCGTGCTGACTGCCGTGGGCATCCTGCTGCTGTGCGTGCTCATCTATTGGCTCGCCAAGGCGGTGGTCTACCTCAGTACGGAACTGTGGGAATGGATACAGGGACTGTTTTAACTTTTCGGGGAAAATCCGTATCTTTACACCAAAATCATTTGCAAATGGGAAAGAAAGAATACATGCAGGCCAACAAAGACTGGCTGGCCGAAAAAGCGAAGGAAGAGGGAGTACAGGCACTCCCCAAGGGAATCTACTACAAGGTACTGGCTTCGGGTGCGAACGACGGCAAGCATCCCACGCCGCGGAGCATCGTCACCGCACACTACACGGGATGGACCATCAACGGGAAGAAGTTTGACAGCAGCCGCGGAGGGGCTCCTGCCGCTTTCCGCCTGAGCGACCTCATTGAGGGATGGATCATCGCGATGCAGCAGATGTGCGTGGGCGACAAATGGGAGATTTACCTCCCGGCAGAGATGGGCTACGGCAAGTTCTCACAGCCCGGCATTCCCGGAGGCTCCACCCTGATTTTTGAGATTGAATTGTTGGGGATAGCGTAAGGAAAGAGCCTCCCAAGGGATGTTGCGATTCCCAAGAATAAATCGTAAATTTGCCAGAGAATAAACGGAGGAAAGACGATGAAAGAAGAAGTGATTGAACTGGATTCAGTGGAAAAATACAACCGGCTCTTCGGACTGGAGACCCTGCACCCGATGGTCAGCGTGGTCGACTTGTCGAAGGCTACGCGGTGGCCGCAGGAGTTTAAAGTCAACTATGGGGTGTATGCCCTGTTCCTGAAAGAAATCTGTTGCGGAGACATCACCTACGGACGCCAGCCCTACGACTACCAGGAGGGGACGATTGTCTGTTTCGCCCCGGGTCAGGTGGCCTCTTTCCGTATGAAGGAAGGCACGCTGCCCCAATGCCACGGACTGCTGTTTCATCCGGATTTTATCCGGGGCACGCAGCTGGGAAGGGACATCAAGCATTACTCCTTTTTCTCCTACGAAACCCGCGAGGCACTGCACGTGTCGGAGGACGAACGGCGCACGGTGATGGACTGCCTGAAAAAGATTGACACGGAACTGCGACGCCCCGCCGACAAGCACAGCCGCCGCCTGATTACGGCCAACATCGGACTGCTGCTGGACTACTGCATGCGCTTCTACGAACGGCAGTTCACCACGCGCGAGGCTTCCAACAAGGACATCATCGTGCGCTTTGAACAGCTGCTCGACGAGTATTTCGACAGTCCGGCACCGCAGGAGGAGGGACTGCCTACCGTGAAATACTTTGCGGAGAAGGTCTTCCTCTCGCCCAACTATTTCGGCGACATGATCAGCCGGCAGACGGGACGGACAGCCTCGGAATACATTCAAGGAAAGGTGATTGAAAAGGCTAAAGACTTGTTGCTCTCCACTACCAAGCCCATGAGCGAGATTGCCTACAGCCTGGGATTCCAGTACCCGCAGCACATGAGCCGGATGTTCAAGCGGCTGGTGGGACACACCCCGAACGAATACCGGAGCCAGTGCGGATAAACTCATCCGCACGATATTCCTCTGATTGATTATCACACCCCGGTCCCGGCCTCTGGCTGGGACTTGTTGTTTCCGCCCTGCCCGCTCTCGGCATACTTGGAAGGGGAAACGCCGAACATGTCCGTGAAATGCTTGCGGAAGGTGGGCAGGTCGTTGAAACCTACGCGTTCGGCCACTTCCGTCACCGAGAGACTGGTCTCCATCAGCAGCAAGGCGGCCTTGGTCATGCGGATGTGGCGAATCAGTTCCACAGCCGAAAGGTCGGTATGCTGCTTCAGCTTGCGGTAAAGGGTGGCCAGGCTGAGATGGAGCTCGCTCGCCAGCACCTTGACATTGAAATCGGGATTGCTGACATTCGTCTCGATGCAAGCCCACACCTTCTGCATAAATTCACTTTCCGTACTTTCCGGTTTTTCCGTCGAGACAGACGCGGCAGACGACGCATGCAGCAGCGTACGGGTATAAATCTGTTTCAAACGGCGGCGCATGTCGAGCAGACAGGCTATCTTGGCCAGCAGCACTTCCGGATTGAACGGCTTGCGCAGGTAGTCGTCGGCTCCCCGCCGGGAGGCTTCCACGCTGTCCCTGTCTTCGGCCTTGGCGGTGAGCATCAAGACGGGGATGTGGGCCGTTTCCTTCCGCTTGCGCAATTCGGCACAGCAGGTGAATCCGTCCATCACGGGCATCATCACATCCGACAGCACCAGGTCGGGCACCTGCTCCACGGCTGTCTTCAAACCTTCTTCTCCGTTTTCAGCTTCCAGCACCCGATACTGCTTCCGCATCAGGTCGCACAAGTAGCGGCGCATGTCCGGGTTGTCTTCTATTACAAGCACCGTCTGGCGGGCAGCGGCCTGTTTCTCCTCCTCTCCATCAGCCTTTTCCAGATTTACGGGGAGAATCAGTTCCGGCGAAGCGGGAGCCGTTTCCTGCGGCACGGCAGAAACGGACGCTTCTTCCCATGTACAGTCGTCTTCACTGAAATGCGATTTTCCTTCGGGCAGGTACACGCGGAACAGGCTACCCTTGCCCGGCTCACTATCCACAGTGACCCTTCCATGGTGCATCTCCACGATGTGTTTTACGATTTTCAGCCCCACTCCCATACGGGTGGATACGGAAGGCGCCTCTTTGCCCGTCACGAAAGGGTCGAAGATATGCTGCAACAAATCGGCATCGATGCCTTTGCCGGTGTCGCTCACTGACAGACAGCAGAAATGCTTCCCGTCTATTTCTTTCCGCTCTACCTTCAGACGGATTTTCCCTCCTTCCGGCGTGTATTTGAATGCATTCGATATCAGGTTCTGCATCACCGACGAAAGTTTCTCCCGGTCGGCCCATACCGGCACACAGTCCGGCGCAAGTTCCCAGGCATAGTCCATCTTCCGTTCGGCAGCCAGCGACTGGAATCCCTGTGCCACATCCACCAGCAGGGCTTCCACATCCACCTGCGACAGACGGAGCTTCACCATCCCGGCTTCTGCCTTCTGGATGTAAAGCAGACGGTCGGTCAGGGTATGCAGTCCTTCGGCATACTTGAACATCATGGACAACTTGGCATAGAAAGGATGCGAGGCCGGTGTCTTGTGCAGGAGTTCCCGCAAAGGAGCCAGTATCAGGGTGAGCGGGGTGCGCAGCTCATGAGCCGCCATCGTAAAGAAGTCTTCCCGTTCCTTACGGAGCTCGATTTCCTTGTTGCGCTCCATGTTCACCGTAAACAGCTCATGCTCCAACCGCAGTTCATACTGTACGCGCTTCTCTTTCAGCCGCACACGATGGATATAGACCAGTACCATGCTTATCAGTCCCACAGCCACCAGCAGACGGAACCACCACGTCTCGCTCCAGTGCGGGTCGACTACGATGGCCAGACTGCTCACCTCGCCCTCACTCTGGTCCTGAAAGACCGTCTTCACCTGAAACGTATATTCTCCCGCGGGCAGTCGGTCGTAGGAGATTTTGTCTCCCTCGTCGGCCATAATCCATTCCTCCTGATACGGGTACAGACGGTACAGGTATTTCTGCAGCTTGTGCAGGTAAAGCAGGTTGGAGAACGAAAGCGAAAAGTTCCGGTTGGCATGGTTCAGATGCAGACTCGTGGTATAGAGCAAGGAGCGGGGCAAAACCACCTGCCCGTTCACGTGCTCGCCAATCTGCACCGATGCATGGTTCACCTCCAGGTCGGTGAACACCACCCTTCCCCTTTCGATGGGATAATGAAAGCGGAGCCGAGAGGGACGGAAATAAGTCAGTGTGCTGTGATTTCCCCAGAACAGGAAATCCTTTCCGAAGGAAACAGAACGGTTGCTGCCTGAGATATAGAAATTGTAGAACGACTGCAAATGACGGCTCAGGCGGGAGATACCGGAATTGGAACCCACCCACAAGGAATGGTCACCGTCTTCGGCCAAAGCCGTCACAAAATTGCTGCACAAGCCCTCTTCCGTGGTATACCGGAACAAAATCCGGTTGTCGCCAGGCGAACAGACTCCCAGTCCATTGCCGGCATACCCCACCCACAAGACTTGGTCGGTTCCCCATAGAAGAGCCCGTACTCCCACATCCTCGGCCGAGAGTCCTGCCGCCCTCTCATAACCGGCATAGGAGCGTACCACCCGGTTGCCTTCCATCGTGAGGCGCAACAGTCCACGGGTCGTACCGAGCCACAATGTGCGGGCATCACTAAGAGCCAATGCACGCACCTGAATGTAGTCGGGAATCTGCGTATTGTTCCATTCCACCTTCACCGAAGTCCCCTTGCGGAGATTCACCCGGTAAAGTCCGTTACTCGTACCGACCCAAGCCTCATTTCCCGACAAAGGCAGAAGACTCCATACCTCAGGCGATGTCTCCTTCCCCAAGACAAGCGCCTGCCAGCTGCCGTCTTCCCCATACCGGAGCACACTCCCGTTCCGGGAACCAAACCAAAGTCCGCCATGCGCATCCGCCGCACTGCAAAGCACGGTGTGTACGGCTGCCACACCGGGAGTTACCGGCTGAAAGTCCAAGGGAAGAGCCGAATCAAAAGGCTGCGTGCTGCGCATCAGTCCCTTGTGAAAGGTGGCCAGCCAGAGATATCCCTTCTTGTCCAACTGAATGCCGCATATCTCATTGGAATGTACCTGCGAATATTGCAAATAGAAAAGCTGGCGCAAGTCGGAATACAGCACACCGCCACCTTCCGTTCCAATCCACAGCAAACCTTCCGGGTCGTAATAACCGGTCACCATGCGCGTCTCGATATACTGGTTGCCACTGTTTCCGAAAGAGTGAAAAGCCTGCATCTTCAGTTCCCGCTCCGGTGTCAGCGTAAGCAGCGTATAGCCGTTCCATGTCAAAGCCATGTAGCGGGAATCTCCCAGCGGCAAAAGCTGGAACACATCGTTGTGCGAGAGCTGTTCGTTGCGGTTGGCCGGATTGTAGTTCCAATGACGCACCGCACGGGTCGTCAGGTCGTAAGCATACAATCCGTCGCCGAGAGTCGTTATCCACAGGAAATTATCCCCTTGCAATGCCGAAGTAACCAGCACATCCCGCTGCATGGGCCGGACGCAAAGCGTTTCCATCCGCTTCTGTCTCCGGTCGTAACGGTATGTCGTACCTTTCCGGCCTATACCATAAAGACTCTTCCCGTCTTCTCCCAGACAGAGCATCATAAGTTCCTGCTCCGATTCCACCTTGACCGTAGATTGCAGACGGACAAAAGCCGTATCTGCGCGAAAGGAGGCCGTAGACAAATCCATTTCCGAAAGCGTGTTTCCGGCCACTCCCCAGCAATGCCCGTCGCCGGTCGCCACGAAACGGCTAAAGTCCACAATCCGGTTCCGTTCCGCATCCCACAGGGAGAGAAATTTTTCCCGCTGCTTGTCGAACAGAAACAGCGTCCGCTCCGAACGGACCAGCAAATAATCTTTATTCAGTGAGACCACTTTCCCTACCGTGCGATGAGGAGCTCCCGTGATGCGAAAAGTCTTGAATGCCTGCCCGTCGTAGCGGCTCAACCCGCTGCTGGTACCAAACCAGATAAAACCTTCGGTATCTTTTTCAATGGAATGGATGTCATTGTCGGCAATTCCGTCGTTCATGTTCAGCACCTGGAAATCTTTTTCCAGCAACCGTTGTGCCTTTGACGGGAACGCCAACCCCAAAAGAAGGAGAAGTATGAGCGTGTAATTTTTCATTCTTTAGATTTAGTCTAGTAAACAAATGCAAAGAAAACAAAAATCCTCCACAAAACGCCTTCTGGAGGTGAAAAAAACAAATTTCACCCCTAAAAAAGCGGTGATAAGAAGAATACCCCCCATTAATGCGACGTTTACCCACCTTGACCGAATCCATAAATTCATAGCTTTGCAAAAGATGAAAATCATCCAACTTGTTTAACCATCTAATTAATAACTTAATCTTAAAAAAGGAACCTTATGAAGACACAATTCATCACTCTGCTCATCGCAGTGCTGGCAGGTCTGCTACCGCTACACGCGCAACAGATGAGCATCTCCGGAATTGTTACAGACAAGAAGCTGAATGATCCCATCATCGGGGCGTCAGTAGTAATTAAAGGTACGAGCAACGGCTGTATCACCGACCTGGACGGAAACTTCCAGCTCAGCAACGTGGCTGCCGGAAGTACGCTGGTCGTATCGTACATCGGTTATCAGACATTGGAAATTCCGGTACAGAAAGGCAAGACCTCTTATCAGGTAGCTCTGTCGGAAGACACCCAGACACTCGACGAAGTGGTAGTGGTAGGTTTCGGTACACAGAAAAAAGTGAACCTGACCGGTGCCGTAGCTTCAGTAGACAACAAGAAACTGGAATCCCGCCCGGTAACCTCCGTAGGCCAGGCCCTGCAAGGTGTAGTTCCGGGCTTGAACGTCAGCATCCCGGATGCCGGCGGTAAGCTGGATGCCAATCCTTCTTTCAACATCCGTGGTACAGGTAACCTGGGTACCGGTTCCAGCGCTTCTCCCCTCGTGCTGATTGACGGCGTGGCAGGCGACCTGAACCAGTTGAACCCGCAGGATATCGACAACATCTCGGTCCTGATGGATGCGGCTTCCGCTGCCATCTACGGTTCGCGTGCTCCGTTCGGTGTCATCCTGGTTACTACCAAGAAAGGAAAACAGGGCAAGACCAGCATTTCGTACTCCAACAACCTGCGCTGGTCTCGTCCGACCAACATCCCCGATATGCTGGATGCCTATACTTTTGCACAGTACTTCAACCGTGCCATCGACAACACGGGTTCCGGTGAAGCACACTTCTTCTCGGACATCACCATGGAACGTATCCAGCAGTACATGCGCGGTGAAATCACCACCACTGCCGACCCGTCTCTTTCACAGAACGGCAACTGCTTTGCGTTCAACCAGAACTCCAACGACAACCAGAACTGGCCTCGCAACTTCATCGACAAGACCGCTTTCGGACAAGAGCACAACGTAAGCCTGTCGGGAGGTAATGAAAGAATCCAGTATTACGTGTCAGGTGCCTTCCTGAGCCAGGACGGACAGATGAACTATGCCAACGACAACAAGAAGCGTTACAATGCCAGTGCCCGCATCAGTGCGGAAATCACCAAATGGATGCGCCTGGAATTCAACAGCCGTTTCATCCGCGAAGACATCGGCATGCCGACCTTCCTGAAACTGTATGGCGACCGTTTCTTCTCCGAGACTACCAAACTGCACCCCAACATGCCGCTTTACGACAACAACGGCCATTACACCCGTAACCCGAAACTGATGCAGCTGACCTCGGGCGGACGCTCCAACACGCAGGACGACACTTACTTCACACAGGGTAGCCTGATTCTGACTCCGATGAAGGGACTGACCATTCACGGTGACCTGGCTCTGCGCACAGGCAGCTACGAACACCTTTACAATGTGGCCAGAGTGTATCTCTATGATAAAGATAACAATCCGATTCCCGAACAATGGCTGGGTGGTGACGCCGACCTGGCAGCCGGAAAGACTTGGGCTTACAGCGAACAGCAGCGTGAAACCATGATTACTACTTCACTCTATGCCGACTACAGCCTCAATTTCCTGGAAAAACATAACCTGAAAGTGATGCTCGGTATGAACAGCGAAAGCTACCGCTACAACAATGTATGGGCCAAACGTTCCGATGTGATGAACGACAACAATCCGGATGTCAACACTTCTACCGGTACACAGAGCAACGGCGCATACCGCGGTGAATGGTCATCATTAGGTTATTTCGGCCGTTTGAACTACGATTTCGACGGACGTTACCTGTTTGAATTCAACATCCGCCGCGACGGTTCTTCCCGTTTCCGCGCAGACAGCCGCTGGGCTACCTTCCCTTCTGTTTCCGTAGGTTGGAACATTGCCCGCGAATCCTTCTGGGAACCGCTGAGCAAATGGGTCAACACCTTGAAACCCCGCTTCTCTTACGGTAGCCTTGGTAACCAGAACACCAACTCCTACTATCCTACTTATGCCATTCAGGCAGTCACAGTGGGCAGCCCGGATGCAGGCGGACGCTGGTTGCTGGATGCGGCCAACAAGTCGAACATTGCAAGCGCTCCGGGACTGGTAAGCTCCCTGCTGACTTGGGAACGGGTGTACAGCTACAACTACGGTGTGGACTTCGGCGCTTTCAACAACCGTTTGAGCGGTTACTTCAACTACTTTATCCGTGATACCAAAGACATGGTAGGACCGGCACAGGAAATCTCTCCGATTGTGGGTGCTTCGGCTCCGCAACGCAACAACACTTCTTTGCGTACCAAAGGTTGGGAACTCCAGCTGAACTGGCAGGACCGCATCGGTGAATTCAACTACAATGTTGCCTTCAACCTTTCTGACTCACGTACCAAGATTACGGAATACCCCAACGCCAGCAAGTCACTCTCCACTTATTACACCGGACAGTATCTGGGCGAAATCTGGGGATATGAATCAGTAGGCATGGCCAAGACAGACGAAGAAATGGCCGCACACTTGGAAAAGGTAGACCAGAACACCATTCCGGGTGTCAGCCTGGCTGCTTCAGGATGGAAAGCCGGTGACATGATGTATGCCGACCTGGACGGAGACGGAAAAATCACCAACGGCGAGAATACAGTAGACAACCCGGGCGACCGTAAGATTATCGGTAACTCGACTCCGCGTTTCCGCTTCGGTTTGAACATCGGCGCTGAATGGAAAGGAATCGACCTGAGCATCTTCTTCCAGGGCGTGGCCAAACGTGACTACCTGTTGAGTGGTATGATTTTCTGGGGTGTAGACGGCAACGCATGGTCTTCTACCGGTTACAAGGAACACTGGGACTTCTTCCGTCCGGAAGGCGACCCGTTGGGAGCAAACACCAACGCTTACTATCCGCGTCCTCTCTGGAACTCCAACCAGAACCGCCAGAGCCAGTCGCAGTTCGTACAGAACGCTTCTTACATCCGTCTGAAGAACCTGCAAATCGGTTATACCCTGCCGAAAGCATGGGTTCACAAAATCGGACTGGAACGCGTCAGAGTATTCTTCTCAGGCGACAACTTGTGGACAGGTACTTCCATCAACAAGAACTTCGATCCGGAAGCATTGTATCAGAACGGTATGACTTATCCGTTGAGCCGTACCCTCTCTTGTGGCGTAAACGTAACTTTGTAAACTAACAAAAACAATCGATAATTATGAAACTGAAATATATATTCTTATTTTCAGCTACCTTGCTGATGGGAACCTCTTGCGCCGACTTTCTGGACAAAGAGCCTATCTCCGACAACGTAGACGGCAACTTCTTCACTGCCGAAAACCAGCTGGAACCTTATTGCAACAACATGTACGGTCTGCTGCCCGACCACGGAACGGGTACAGGAACCTTTGGATACTTCACCACGGACAACAACAGCGACAACATGACGACAATCGACCAGGTGGACAACTTCCTTCCTCAGCGTGTCCAGGTGCCGGCAACCGGCAGCTACGGCAGCTTCAGCACCATCCGTAACTGCAACCTCTTTCTGGCACGTACGGAAGAAAACCTGAAAAACGGTACGCTGAGCCCCGGCGCCAACGTGAACCATTACATCGGCGAAATGTACTTCTTCCGGGCTTACACCTACTTCAGCCTCCTGAAAGCATACGGAGACTTCCCTATCCTGACCGAAGTGCTGACCGACGGTGACTATGCAGCCAATGTGGAAGCCAACAAACGCAAGCCGCGCAACGAAGTAGCCCGCTTTATTCTGAGCGACCTGGATCAGGCCATCAAACTGATGTATCCCAAGTCAAACAGCTTCACCACTCACCGTCTGAACCGCGAATGTGCCTTGCTGTTCAAGTCACGCGTGGCTTTGTACGAAGCTACCTGGGAAAAATACCATGCAGGTACGGCACGCGTTCCGGGCGGACCGGGATGGCCGGGTGATGCTGCTTCTTTCCATACCGATTTGAACAAGGAAATTGAATTCTTCCTGGACGAAGCCATCAAGTCGGCTAAGGAAGTAGGCGACGGTTCCTCATTGACAGCCAACTATGCCAGCCTGTACAACCAGACCGACCTGTCCGGACAGCGTGGCGAAGTGTTGTTGTGGCGTATGTACAGCGAAGATGCCAAGGTGCAGAACCAGGTGATGGGAGCTACCCACGGCTATGGTGCCATCGAAGTGGGCGACAAGACTTATATTTTCTCACACGGCGACAACACCGGTTTCACCCGCTCATTGGTGGACAGCTATCTGATGACCAACGGTCTGCCAATTTATGCTAGCCAAAGCACGTATCAGGGCGACAAGAGCCTGGAAAGCACAATGAAAGACCGCGACTTGCGTCTGGTGACTTCCGTGGCAAAACCCGGCGACAAAATCATGACCCTCAATGGAAAAGACATCATGTACCAGTATCCCGGACTGATTGCAGCCAGTGGTATCCGCGTGACCAGCACCGGCTACATTCCTCGCAAAGGATGGGCCGACAACGAAGTGACTTACAACAGTGCCTATCCGCTGGCATTGCCTATCTTCCGTGCGGCAGAAGCTTACCTGAACTACATCGAGGCTTACTACCTGCGCTACAACACACTGGAAGATGCTACCCTCAAAAAATACTGGACGGAACTGCGTAACCGCGCTGGGGTAGATGCCGATTTCAAGAAGACCATCGAGGCTACCGACTTGAGCAAGGAAATCGACCTGGCACGCTATTCCGGAAAAGAACTGGTGGACAAGACCCTCTACAACATCCGCCGCGAACGCCGCAGCGAGTTCATTGCGGAAGGTATGCGTAAGGACGACCTGTACCGCTGGCGTTCACTCGACATGATGCAGAACTACTGGATAGAAGGCATGAACTACTGGGATGAATTCCACACCAGCTTCGAAGCCGCCTGCACCGCCTGCAAACTGAACTATACGGCTCCCAACACCGCTTCTGTCAGCAAGTACCTGCGCCCGCAAGCGATGAACGAATTGGTCAAGAAGTACAACGGCTACTGCTTTGAAGAAGCCAACTACCTCTCTCCGCTGTCATACGACGTATTCCGTATGTCTACTCCAGAAGAAGGTGGCGACGTTTCTACTTCCGTAGTTTACCAGAATCCGGGATGGCCTGTAAAAGCAGGTAGCTATGCCAACCAGTAATGATAGAATTCTTTTAAATCTATTATAGAAATTGGTGTGCCAAGGATGAGGTGTTTTTCCTATCTTTGGCACACCTTTTCATTTAAAAACGACATTCATTTGCCACCCTCCGGGGACATTCTTACCGATTATGAAACTGACACACCTACTCTACACTTCCACCGCACTGGCCGCACTTCCGCTGGCTGCGTTCGCGCAGGGAAACCCCTCGCGGCCCAACCTGGTCTTCATCATGGCCGACCAGTTCCGGGGTGATGCGCTGGGCTGCCTGCAACAGGAGCCGGTGCAGACCCCTCATCTGGACCAGCTGGCGAGCGAAGGCATCCTCTTCACGGAGGCCGTGAGCAGCTATCCGGTATCCTCGCCCGCCCGGGCCATGCTCATGACGGGCATGTATCCCATGGCCAACGGGGTGACGGGCAACTGCAACTCGCTGAACACGCCCTACGGGGTGGAACTTTCCACCGAAGCGGTCTGCTGGAGCGACGTGCTGAAGCAGGCGGGATATGCCACGGCCTACATCGGCAAATGGCACCTCGACGCGCCGCATCCTCCTTACGTGGATACCTATAACAACCGGGGGGCAGTGGCCTGGAACGAATGGTGCCCGCCCGAACGACGCCACGGCTTCGACCGGTGGATAGCCTACGGCACCTACGACAACCACCTGCATCCGATGTACTGGGATACCTTGGCGGGAAGAGACGAGTTCCACTACGTGAACCAGTGGGGACCAGCCTACGAAGCCGACCGCGCCATCGAGTTCATCCGCACGGAAAGCGTGCAGTCCGACCGCCCCTTTGCCCTGGTGGTTTCCATGAATCCCCCGCACACGGGATACGAGCTGGTGCCCGACGCCTACAAACGGCTGTACGACTCGCTCGACGTGGAAGCACTGGCCCGGCAGAAACCGTTTATTCCAGAGAAAGGGACTCCCGAAGGCGATTATTTCCGGGCGAATATCCGCAACTACTACGCCTGCATCACCGGAGTGGACGAACAGGTGGGACGCATCGTACAGGCCCTGAAAGACTGCGGACTGTTTGAGAATACCCTCCTCGTCTTCACGTCCGACCACGGCGTCTGCATGGGCGGACACGGAGTGGAAGGCAAGAACGTGTTCTACGAGGAAGCCATGCGCATCCCGATGATATGCTGCTGGAAAGGCAGACTCCATCCGCAACGGAGCGACCTGCCCGTGGCCTTTGCCGACCTGTATCCTACCCTGCTCTCGCTGATGGGAAGGCAGGCGGAGATTCCGTCCACCGTGCAGACGCACGACTGGAGCCGGTATTTCCTGCAGGAACAGATTCAGACACCCGAAGACGCTTTCCAGCCTTATTACTACTGCGAACCTTCCGACCCCACGTCCGGACGGCGCGGCATCCGTACCGCCCGCTACACCTACGTGGTGGATGTGCAGAAAGGGAAAGTGACACAGACCTGGCTGTACGACCGGACCACCGACCCCGGCCAGCTGCACAACGTGGCGGAAAGCCAGCCGGCCTGCTGCGATGCGTTGCACCAGACCCTCATCCAATGGCTCGGAAAGACCCATGACCCGTTTGTAAAATACTTGACACATTGAATATGAAAAAAACACTCTTTACCCTACTGATGCTGCTCGCTACCTGCGGTGCAGCCGTTCACGCCCGGACCACCGAACCCGAAGGAGCGAAACCGGCTCCCCGCCAGATGAAATGGCACGAGGCCGAACTGGGCGTGGTGTTCCACTACGACCTGCACGTGTTCGACGGACAGGTGTACGGACAAGGCAACAACCGTATCAACCCGATTGAGGACTACAACATCTTCCATCCCGACCACCTCGACACCGACCAGTGGATTCTGTCGGCCAAGGCGGCCGGCGCCAAGTTTGCCATCCTGACCGCCACCCACGAGACCGGCTTCGGACTGTGGCAGAGCGATGTGAACCCCTACTGCCTGAAGGCCGTGAAATGGCGCGACGGAAAAGGCGACATCGTGCGCGACTTCGTGAACTCCTGCCGCAAGTACGGCCTGCAGCCGGGCATCTACATCGGCATCCGCTGGAACTCCCTGCTGGGCATCCACAACTTCAAGGCGGAGGGCGAAGGCGAATTTGCCCGCAACCGCCAGGCATGGTACAAGCGACTGTGCGAAAAGATGGTGAAGGAACTCTGCACCCGCTACGGCGACCTCTTCATGATTTGGTTCGACGGGGGTGCCGACGACCCGAAAGGCTTGGGTCCCGACGTGGAACCCATCGTGAACGAATACCAGCCCGACTGCCTGTTCTATCATAACGTGAACCGGGCCGACCTGCGCTGGGGCGGTTCGGAAAGCGGTACCGTGGGCTATCCCTGCTGGTCGAGCTTCCCCTACCCGTACAGCCACAGCAACGCCACCGACGGCGTGACCGACCACAACAAGCTGCTGGCCCACGGCGACCCCGACGGCAAGTACTGGGTGCCTGCCATGGCCGACACACCGCTGCGCGGCTACAACGGGCGCCACGAATGGTTCTGGGAACCGGGCGATGACGACAAGGCAGTCTATCCGCTGGAAAACCTGATGGAGATGTACGAGAAATCGGTGGGCCGCAACGCCACGCTGATGGTGGGACTCACTCCCAACCCCGACGGTCTGATTCCGGAGGGCGACGTACGCCGTCTGAAAGAATGGGGCGCGGAAATCAACCGACGCTTCGGCCAGCCGCTGGCAGCGACTTCGGCCACCGGAAAGAAGCGGTTGTCGCTCTCGCTCGACAAGGCTCAGCCCGTGAACTACTACCTGATTCAGGAAGACCTGAACGGCGGCGAACGCATCCGGGCCTACCGGGTGGAAGCGAAGGTGAACGGCAAGTGGACCACCGTGGCCAAAGGCTCTTCCGTGGGACACAAGCGCATCGAATCCTTCCCTGCCGTCGAAGCCCAGTCCTTCCGGCTGGTAGTAGAAGAATGTACCGCGGAACCTCTCATCCGTAATTTTAGTGTGTATCACGTAACTGACTAATCTAAAAGCCTATATCATGAACAGAAATCTACTCGCACTCCTGGGACTGGCTCCCATTCTCTCCCCGCTGAATGGCGTCGCCAACGACCGTCCCGACCCGCGCCCGAATATCATCTTCTTCCTGGTGGACGACATGGGATGGCAGGACACTTCCCTGCCTTTCTGGACACAGAAGACCATGTACAACGAGCGTTACGAAACTCCCAACATGGAACGTCTGGCCCGCCAGGGAATGATGTTCACCCAGGCCTACGCCTCCAGCATCAGCTCGCCCACACGCTGCAGCCTGATGACCGGAGCCAACGCCGCCCGTCACCGGGTGACCAACTGGACCTTGCAGAAGGACAAGACCACTGACGCCAAGAGCGACGTGCTGCAACTGCCCGACTGGAACTACAACGGCATCGCACAGGTGGAGGGCACGAACCACACCTTCGTGGCCAAGTCGTTCGTGCAGTTCCTCAAAGACAGCGGCTACCACACCATCCACTGCGGAAAGGCACACTGGGGGGCCATCGACACCCCGGGAGAGAATCCCTGCCACTTCGGCTTCGAGACGAACATCGCCGGACATGCGGCGGGGGGACTGGCCACGTACCTGAGCGAACTGAGCTACGGACACGACGACAAGGGAAACCCCACCTCGCTCATGTCGGTACCGGGACTGGAGCACTACTGGAAGACGGGCACGTTCATTACCGAGGCCCTGACGCAGGAAGCCCTGAAGTCCCTCGACAAGGCCAAGGCCTACAACCAGCCGTTCTACCTCTACATGTCGCACTATGCCATCCACATCCCGATTGACAAGGACGTGCGTTTCTTCGACAAGTACAAGCAGAAAGGCATGTCGGACAAGGAGGCGGCTTATGCATCCCTCATCGAAGGAATGGACAAGAGCCTGGGCGACATCATGGACTGGCTGGAAAAGAACGGCGAGGCGGACAACACCATCATCCTGTTCTGCGGCGACAACGGCGGATATGCTACCGGAAAGGAATGGAGAGACGAACCGCTCTACACACAGAATACGCCCCTCACCTGCGGAAAAGGCTCGGCCTACGAGGGCGGTATCCGCGAACCGATGATTGTGAGCTGGCCGGGCGTGACGAAACCCGATACCCGCTGCGACAAATACGTCATCATCGAGGACTACTATCCCACCATCCTCGAGATGGCCGGCATCACCGACTGGAAAGTGCCGCAGACCGTGGACGGCGTGAGCTTCGTGCCCCTGCTCAAGCAGACCGGCGACCCCTCGGAAGGCAGAAGCCTCTACTGGAACTGTCCGAACCTGTGGGGTGAACAAGGCCCGGGCATCGGCGCCACCTGCACCGTGCGTCAGGGAAAATGGAAACTGATTTACTTCTACGAAACGGGAAAGAAGGAACTCTATGACATCCCGGCCGACATCAGCGAACAGCACAACCTGGCCCAGCAGTATCCGGAGGTAGTGAAAGCCCTCTCGGCCAACCTCGGGGAGTTCCTCCGCAGCTCGGGTGCCCAGCGTCCGTCGTTCAAGAAGACGGGCAAGCCCTGTCCTTGGCCGGACGAAATCTGACCTTGAAAAGATTCCTCTTGAAACAGCCTCTCTGGAAGTTGAAGAAATCCGATGAAAATCCATTGAGGCGTAATGAAATACCATAAACAGCAAACTCTTCCTGTCAACCTTATACTTGTTGACAGGAAGAGTTTGCTGTTTTATAAAATCTATACTTTACCGGATGCTTACCCAAAGGCCGCTTTTTGCGCCAATCCCTACCTGCCATAGGGAAATTCCCCTCCACGAATAGGAAAAATCATTCGTTTGTATGCTTTTTTTCGGATACCTTTGTCACATAAGGAAAACCAAAAACACCAAGAGTTATGAAAACAAAGGCACGAAAATTCATGTATATAGCGATGCTGCTCACGCTGACAATCGCCTTCCCGTCTTGCGACGTGGAACTGGAGCTGGGAAACCACTCTCTTGAATACCGCGAACGCACGGCCTACCTCTGCAGCTCCGACTGGCAGGACGACTGGTACGACGACTACGGATACCACCGCTTCCAAGTGCTGCGCTTCTATCCCGACGGCACGGGCGAAGACTACCTCCGCATACAGGATGCCTACGGACGGTGGGACGAATACCGCTACACCTTCGTGTGGGACTGGTACGACGCGTTCTACACCAGCATCCGGCTCAACTACGGCGGGGGCGATTTCTCCTATATGGATAACATCCGCCTCGGCGACGGACGCCTGGAATGTCAGCTCGACGGCAGCTGGGTGAGCTTCTATAATTATTAAAAAGAGATGAAAAGAAAAAAACACGACAAGAGATGAACAAAGTGACAACCAGATTGTTATATAAATAAATCACCAAGCGATTTCATGTTTTCTTTTTAAGATAATTAATTTTTTAGTTTATTCGTTCAAAAAAAAACGTATCCTGCCGAAAGGCAGCGATACGTTTTTTTATGCAGTGCAAGAGCGCCGCACCGGGGGTCAGGCCATTGTCCCGCCCACGATATCCAGCAGTTCATTCGTGATGGCCTGCTGGCGGCTCTTGTTGTAAATCAAGGTCAGTTCCTGTATCAAGTCATTTGCATTATCCGTGGCAATCTGCATGGCCATCGTACGGGCAGCATGTTCCGAAGCCGTAGAGTCGAGCAGCACGGTGTAAATCTTCAGGCGGAGCACCTTCGGCAGGAGTTCCTGCATCACCTGTTCCGGCGAGGGTTCGATGATGTAGTCGGCCTGCATTTCGTCGGCAGCCTCTTCCGCGTCGTCCGTCTTCGCCGCATTCAGTTCCAGCGGGAGATACGTCTCGCGGGTCAGCACCTGCGAAGAGGTCGACTTGAAGTGGTTGTACAGCAGCTCCACCTGCTGGATTTCACCGGCGGCAAACCGCTGCATCAGGTCGGCGGCCAGGTCGGCAGCCTCCTTGTAGTTCGGTTTCCCGCTCATGTGCTGGTAATCCCCGGCCGATACCACGCCATCCATCTTCTTCACCGCGTCGGCCACCTTGCGGCCCACCGGGTAAATCACGATGTTCTCGCGGCCCACCTTCCGGGCATATTCCTCCACCACCTCGTGCAGGTGACGGATTACGTTCACGTTGAATCCGCCGCACAAGCTGCTGTTGGATGCAAATACGACAACGGCCACTTTCTTCACTTCACGCTTCACTGCAAAAGGCGACTCCACGGTCAGCCCCGCACTCAGGAAATGTTCGAGCATGCGGTGCAGCCGGCGCTCGTAAGGAAGCATGTTTTCAATGGCCTCCTGCGCCTTGTGCAGTTTCGACGAGGCCACCATCTTCATCGCCGAAGTAATCTTCAGCGTGCCGTTGATTGAGTTGATTCTTCCTTTAACTTCTTTCAGTGATGCCATGAGGATTATGCTTTAAATTGTCTGGCAGTTTCTGCCGCTACTTTTTCGATAATGGCTGTGACGTCGTCGTTGATCTTTCCGGCTGCCAGCACGTCGAGCACGTCGGCCTGGTGGTTCGCACGCAGGGTGGTGAGGAAGGCATCCTGGAACGCACGTACCTTGGCGATAGGGATGTCGCGCATCAGGCTGTGCGTACCACAGTACAGGATAGCCACCTGTTCGCCCACCGGCATCGGTGAGTACTGCGGCTGAATCAGCAGCTGGTTGTTCTTACGTCCGCGGTCGATGGCCATGGCCGTTACAGGGTCCATGTCGCTGCTGAACTTGGAGAAGGCTTCCAGTTCACGATACTGAGCCTGGTCGATTTTCAGCGTACCGGCCACTTTCTTCATACTCTTTATCTGTGCGCTACCACCCACACGCGAAACGGAGATACCCACGTTGATGGCCGGACGGAAACCCTGGTTGAACAGGTCGGTTTCCAGGAAGATCTGACCGTCGGTAATGGAAATCACGTTGGTCGGGATGTAGGCAGACACGTCGCCGGCCTGCGTCTCGATAATCGGGAGGGCAGTCAGTGAACCGCCGGCCTTCACCTTGCCTTTCAGGCTGGCAGGCAGGTCGTTCATCTGCTCGGCCACTTCCTGCTGGCTGATAATCTTGGCCGCACGTTCCAACAGACGAGAGTGCAGGTAGAAGATATCACCCGGATAAGCCTCACGTCCGGACGGACGACGCAGAATCAAAGACACCTCACGGTAAGCCACGGCCTGTTTCGACAGGTCATCGTAGACCACGAGGGCATGACGGCCGGTATCACGGAAGTACTCACCGATGGCGGCACCCGCAAACGGAGCGAAATACTGCATGGCAGCCGGGTCGGAAGCCGTGGCAGCCACCACGATGGTATAATCCATGGCGCCCTTTTCACGCAGGGCGTTCACGATGCTGGCCACGGTAGAACCTTTCTGACCGATGGCCACATAGATACAGTACACCGGATTTCCGGCTTCAAAGTTCGCACGTTGGTTGATGATGGTATCGATGGCGATGGCGGTCTTACCCGTCTGACGGTCGCCGATAATCAGCTCACGCTGTCCGCGGCCGATAGGAATCATCGCGTCGATGGCCTTCAGACCCGTCTGCAACGGTTCGGTTACCGGCTGACGGAAGATAACACCCGGCGCCTTGCGCTCCAGCGGCATTTCGCAGAGCTCGCCGCCAATCTCACCGCGTCCGTCCAAAGGCACGCCCAGAGGGTCGATGACACGTCCCAGCATGGATTCGCCCACGTTGATGGAAGCGATATGCTTGGTACGCTTTACAATCATCCCCTCCTTGATCTGGTCGGTCGGACCCAGGAGCACGGCTCCCACGTTGTCCTCCTCCAGATTCATCACCGTTCCCATGATACCGTTTTCAAACTGCAGCAACTCGTTGGCTTCCGCATTACGCAGACCGTAAATACGTGCCACACCATCGCTCACCTGAAGTACGGTACCTACTTCGTCGAATTTCAGCGAGTTGTCAATCCCCTTCAACTGTTGGAGCAACACCTCTGAAACTTCGCTGGGTTTTATTGTATTTTCTGGCATAGTTCTTTTTAATTAATAATTAATAATGAACAATTAAAAATGAATAGCGAACAATTGAAACCGTTTTTCATTATTCATTTTTCATTATTCATTGTTTACACTATTCTTCTGTTCTTCGCGATAAACTGCTGTTTCACGCGCTTCAGCTGGTTGGCCACACTGGCATCCAGCCGGTAGCCCGCCAGTTCGATGACATACCCTCCAATCAGGTTCTTATCCACCTTTTCTTCGAGAATCACCTTTCCGTGCGTACGTTCCGCAGCCAGTTTCTGCAAGTGTTCCACCAGTTTGGGCGAGCTTGCAGCGGTCGTCAGCTTACCGATGAGAATGTTTTTGTCCTCCTGATAAAGGTCGATGTACGACCACGTCATGAACTGCAAGAACTTTTCCCGTCTCTCCTCCAGCACCAGATTGAAGAAGCGAGCCAGCACCTTGCTCACCGTCTTTCCACCCGACGCCTCGCAGAGCAGCTCCACTTTCTTGCTTTTCTCCAGCACAGGATTCTCAATGGCGTGGCGCAGGCCGGGCACCTCCACAAAGTGTGCGGCCAGTGTTCTCACCTCCTCATACACCTTGTCTTCCTGTCCCTCTTCCTTCGCATACGCCAGCAGCGCCTTCGCGAAACGCCTCGAAACGACTCCTGTATTCATAACTCATTTATTTTTTAGAAGATTCAATCATTTCATCCAGCAGACGGTCAATCAGCGCGGCCTGTTCCTTCTCGTCGGCCAGTTTGCTGCGCATGATTTTTTCCGCAATGCCCACCGACAGCACAGCTACCTGGCGGCGGATGTCACGGATGGCACTTTCCTTTTCCGTTTCAATCTGCTTCTTCATCTCCTCCATCAGGCGGTTGCCTTCGGCGAAGGCCTTGTCCTGAGCGTCCTTGATGATACGGTCGCGTGTAGCCGCTGCCTCACTCAATATGCGGCTCTGCTCCTCGTGAGCCTGTGTCAGGATTTTCTCTCCTTCCACCTTCACGTTCGCCAGCTGTTCGTTGGCTTCGCGAGCTGCCTTGAGCGAGTTGTCAATGTATGCTTTCCGGTCCTCCACCGTCTTGATGATTACCGGAAAGCCGTATTTCGCCAAAATGAAGAACACGACTCCGAAAGTGATAATCATCCAGAACAGCAGCCCCGGGTCCGGAGTTAATAATCCCATAATTTACTGTTTTATTTATTACAAGAACAATGTCAACAAACAAACCACGATAGCGATCAGGGCCACACCTTCTACCAGAGCGGCAGCGATGATCATGTTCATACGCAAGTCGCCTGAAGCTTCCGGCTGACGGGCCATTGCCTCCATTGCCGAGCCACCAATCTTACCGATACCGATACCGGCACCCAAAACTGCAATACCTGCACCGATAGCGGCGCCCAATTTACTAATACCTACACCTGCAGCTGCCTGCAATAAAACTGACAATAACATAATTTTCTTGTTTTAAAAGGTTATACTTTAATTTTCTTTGAATCGATTATTTCTTGGCATGCTCTTTCACCTGCGACAAGCCGATAAACACAGCCGACAGCATTGTGAACACGTATGCCTGGATGAATGCCACCAGAAGTTCCAGCGCATCCATGAAGATGCCGAATGCCACAGCCACCACCGTCATCGAACCGTTGATTACCGGTCCCGATTTCACCGTGATGAAGATAATGGCAATCAGACTCAGCACTGCCGCATGTCCCGCCATGATGTTGGCAAACAAACGGATCATCAGTGCGAACGGCTTGGTAAAGATACCGAAGAATTCAATCAACGGCATCATAGGTACCGGCGCCTTCAGCCACGTGGGCACATCGGGCCAGAAGATTTCCTTCCAGTAAGCCTTCGTACCGTACACGTTGGTCAGCACGAACGTACACAAGGCCAGCACCATCGTAATGGCGATGTTACCCGTCACGTTGGCTCCACCGGGGAAAATCGGAATCAGCCCCATCAGGTTGTTGGCCAGCACGAAGAAGAAAGCGGTGAGCAGATAAGGTGCGTAGCGGCGGTAGTTCTCGCCCACACAGCCCTTTATCACGTCGTTGTAAATCGACATCACCGTGGCTTCAATCATGCCGACACCCCCTTTGGGCGCCCCGTCTTCCAGCGGATGTTTCTTGTACCAGCGCACGCAGCTCAGCATAATCACCAGCAGCACCGCACTGTTGATAAACAAGCCCAGCACATTTTTCGTAATGGAGATGTCCAGCGGGCGCACCTCCTCGCCGGCCGCGTTCCGTTCCACGATTTTGCCGTCGTAGCTGCCGCCCTTGGCCACGTAGAGCCCCTCGTAAGGGCCTTCCTCCAGCCGGGCAGACGAGAACACGTGCCAGCCTGTACTGCTTTTCACGATGACGGGCAGCGGGATGCGCACCTCCGTATCGCCGAAGGTCGCGATGTGCCACTCGTAGGCATCGCCGATGTGTCCGAACACCAGTTCATTCACGTCCACGTCGCCCTCAGCGGCCTGCGCCTTCACCGTAGCGGCCGGAACCACCATCAGCAGTAACAGCGTAATCACTATGTACCGTATTTTTTTCATCATTTGTTTTTTGTCTTAATTTCAGTTTCGCTTCAAAAAGAAGGAAAAAACGGGTTTCGAATATCAGAAACGCAAAGTAAAAGAAGATGAAGGTCACCATGAAGGCCACCACTTCATGTTCAATCACAAATCCGTAGAATATCAGCACCAGTGCGCTCAGGATGAATTTCAGCGCCTTGCACACCAGGTAAGTCATTGCAATCTTCTGCATGCCCTGGCGGTAATTGAACGCGAACATTTCTATGTAAAACAGACCGAAAAGATAAAAGAACACCGGAATGGCAGGAAACCACAGGAAATACCTGTCGGGAATGAACAAATGGTACACCGCAGCGACAAGCACTGTCAGTATGATTCCTATCACGGTCAGTTCTTTCACAAATTTTTTCTTTACGGTCAACAAAAACATAGTATCGTGCGGTTTTTCATTCGGAAAGCCGCCAAAAACATATTCGGTTCAACGCCCACCCCACTCTTCTCAGAGTTCGGCACAGACTGAAATCTGATTGTTTTTGACTTCCACGAACCCGCCTTTGATTTGCAGCGAGTGCGTTTCCTTTCCGGCCACGTATTTCACTTCCCCTGCCGCGAGCGTGGAAATCAGCGGGGCATGGTCGGCCATGACCTGAAACTTTCCACCGCCTCCCGGAAAGGTCACCAGGCTTACTTTTCCTTCGTAAACCAGGCGTTCGGGTGAAACGATAACCAGATGAAGTTCTTTCATAATTCTACTATTCGTTATCAGCCGCCGGCCTTTTCGGCCTTTAGCTTTTAACTTTTAACTTTTAATTATTAACTCTTTGCAGCTTCCAGCAACTTCTTACCCTTCTCGATGGCATCCTCAATGGTACCCACGTTCAGGAAGGCCTGTTCCGGCAGATAGTCCACCTCGCCGTCCAGAATCATCTTGAAGCCCTTGATGGTGTCTTCGATGGAAACCATCACGCCCGGCACACCGGTGAACTGTTCAGCCACGGCAAACGGCTGCGACAGGAATCGCTGTACACGGCGGGCACGGTTCACTGTCAGGCGGTCTTCGTCCGAAAGTTCATCCATACCCAGGATGGAGATGATATCCTGAAGTTCCTTGTTACGCTGCAGAATCTGTTTCACGCGCTGAGCGGTCTCGTAGTGTTCCTTGCCCACAATCAGCGGGTCGAGGATACGCGACGTAGAGTCCAGCGGGTCCACAGCCGGATAGATACCCAGCTCGGTAATCTTACGGCTCAACACCGTAGTGGCGTCAAGGTGCGTAAAGGTTGTGGCCGGAGCAGGGTCGGTCAAGTCATCGGCAGGCACATACACCGCCTGAACGGAAGTGATAGACCCATTCTTCGTAGAAGTGATTCGTTCCTGCATCTGACCCATTTCCGTAGCCAGTGTCGGCTGGTAACCTACTGCAGACGGCATACGTCCCAGCAAGGCGGAAACCTCGGAACCGGCCTGCGTGAAACGGAAGATGTTGTCGATAAAGAACAGGATATCGCGCGGACCGTTTTCGCCTGTCTGACGGTCACGGAAAGACTCTGCCAGCGTCAGACCGGAAAGTGCCACTGACTGACGGGCACCGGGAGGTTCGTTCATCTGACCGAACACCATGGCCACCTGCGATTTTTCCACTTCGTTGTAATCCACCTTCGAAAGGTCCCAGTTGCCTTCTTCCATACTCTTAAGGAAGTCGTCACCGTAGCGGATTACGCCAGATTCAATCATTTCTCTCAGCAGGTCGTTACCTTCACGGGTACGCTCACCCACCCCTGCAAACACGGAGAAACCATTGTGTTTCTTGGCAATGTTGTTGATTAACTCTTTGATGAGCACGGTTTTTCCGACGCCCGCCCCACCAAACAGACCGATTTTACCACCTTTCAGATAAGGTTCCAGCAAATCAATCACCTTGATACCGGTAAACAATACTTCCTGGGTGGTAGCCAGGTCTTCGAATTTCGGAGGTTCACGGTGAATGGGGAATCCGTCTTTCTTGTCCAGACTCTTCATTCCGTCAATGGTGTCACCCACCACGTTCATCACACGGCCCTTGATCTGGTTACCGATAGGCATCGTGATCGGATGACCCGTAGGAACGACTTCCATTCCGCGCTTCAATCCGTCCGTGCTGTCCATGGCCACGCAACGTACCGTGTCTTCACCGATGTGCTGCTGTACTTCAATCACCAGCGTACGACCGTCGCTACGGGCGATCGTCATGGCATCGTGGATTTTCGGCAAGGCGTGTTCCACGTCTTGTCCTTCTTCGAACTTGAAGTACACATCGACCACCGGACCGATTACCTGCGAAATGTGTCCAACGATTTTTGACATAAGCTATTATTTTAATTAAAAATGAATCTTCTTGGTCTCTCTTCTTCCAAACGTCCCGGGTGTTTGTCAAAAGTTTGACCATTTATGTAACGCAAATTTACAGAATAAACTCACATAGGTGTAACTCCATGTAACATATTTTATACTGATTCCCCCAATAATAGACATAAATCAAGGGATATCGGACAGAGCGTTTTACACTCGTTCACACAGATACTGTACATTAAACACTTATTCACATGGAATCTGCGTGTGTGCGGTCACATGGAGCGGGGTTTGGACAGAAGAACAAAAGGACAGGAAGAATTCCCCGCTCTTCCCCCAAAAATATTTTCTATTCCTCGCTAGAGCTTATTCGTCCGGCTTCTACCCGTTGGAAAGTAAAACTACCGTCCTCCTCCACGTCTTCCTTTTGGAAGGAAAACAGATAAGAGACCTTTATCTCATCGCCCGTGTACGAAAGAATAACAACTCGGATACTTCTACCCCGAACGTCTGACAGATTGATGCTTCCCTGAGTAAGTGTCCAAGTGAATGACTCATTCAAGAAGGTAGCTGTACCATCTGCTTTCAACAAAAGTACCTGACGGAGATAGTCATTCCGTCCCGAGTCGCCAGTAGAGTCCTTCCAGTCATTCGCCGTCACCTTCCATGTGCCGATGATATCCTCACGCGATACCTCCACACCCGTAGGGTCTTCGGTGCTACAACTTGCCATTCCGGCCACAAACAACAAAAAGCTTAGATAAAGCCATACATTCTTTAGTTTTTTCATGTGTCAGTTATACTTAATTTATAAATGCCTACATATGAATCCTACATACAATACTTTGTCATCCTTCTGAGGGGCATTAAAATAAATGCGACCTTGCTGATTTGCATTTCCAAAATTATCAGTATACATTTTAAGATGGGGCTCACAATACATTTCTATGTGCCCATTATTTTTATCTTTAAAAATACACTTGAATTTTTTTTCTTTTTTGCCCTCAAAAGAAGCACCATCAATCTTATATTTTTTTGAGAACACAGGAAGATACTGAATTAAATCACCTTTAAATTCCTTATAGTCAGAAATAAAAAAATCATTTAATACACTTAAATAGGCCACAATACGCTGACTATGTGTTGATAAGATTTCTTTTAAATATTTATCTTTATTATGCTCATGAATACGCAGTTCTGTAAAATATTTTTGAGCTTCTTCTAAAAAATATGCTGTATCTCCCGGATATTTACCCAGATAATATCGACGGAATAGGAGCCATCCCCCTACCGTAGAAATAACTTGGTGACTTTTAGGCAAATCATCTTGTTCATTTAAAACCAATATCCCATTACATTGGGTCTCATCCTCTAATTCAAGATATTCTACTAATTCATTTTTAGACAAAGTACATTTTTTACATATTTTAAAAAGGGACAAAAACAAATTCATACTATCCCTCCCTAATCGCCTTTCTTCAGTATTTAATACATCAGCAATCGTTACCTTGTTCGAAAGTATAACAGTGTTTGTAAATTGATTATTGTTAAAATAAAACTCATTGTCTCTATACAATTTAGCTCTATTCACCATCAGCTTAAATTCTAACAATTTTCGTTCTACTTCACAATCAGAATCTTGACCGTTATACACAAACGACTGATCGCATATATAAAGATGAGCAATCATTTGAATAAACCCAGTTTTAGAATATTACTTAAATCAATTTCCTGTTGATCAAAAAAGCCACTTGGCCACTCAGAGATTTGACCTTGTTCATCCATCACTAACGGAAATACAGTATAATCTTTATCAAAAAAATAAAGACTCACATCTTTATGAGTTATAGGAGAATCTTTCTTTAAAGAACACAATCGTACACTATTTATAATATGTTCACTATGTGTTTCAATAAAGATTTGTACATGTTTATTTCTTGTTATTTGACAAATTAATTCCATTAAACGCGACTGTGCCCTAGGGTGTAAATGAGCCTCAGGATTCTCGATAAACAGACAACCCCGGTCAATAGTCAATGCCATAATTACAATAGGCAAAATATAACTGTATCCAAAGCCGCAATTTATTGATTTAAGGCCTTTATCTTTTCCAATCTGAAATAACAAATTCAATACAGCACTTTGCTTATTTTCTCCTCCTGTTATTTCTAAGGTTCCTCCATCCATTATATAACTAACCCATCGGCTCACCTCATCCAGCAAATTACTTTTTTTAATCAGCATATTCAGCCGATGTTCACCATTACATCCAACTGGGTTAGAAGCATTTATTTCTTCTTTTTCTTCATAACGAGTCGGGCCCAATCGATCGGCAGAAATATAATTGTAATCCATAAATAGACTTTGGAAATCTTTTGGATAAATATATAAATGATTTTCCTGTTTTACATTCGTATTATCTGAAAGGGATGTGGCTTGTTGAAAATAATTCTGACCGTTTATTTTTAGTTCTACAATCTTACCAACTCGATCTGACATCTCTTTGTATCCTAATTCTACTAAAGAGTATTCGGCTTCTGTTGTCTTTAATTTAAAATAAATATTATCACCTAAACGGTTCCTATTTACCAAATCTTCAAACAAATCAAGTCGTACAAAATCACCATTAACTTCCAGTTTTTCTATATTTCCATTCTTTTGAAGACTTTGTGACAACAATAAAAGCACCTGAAAAACAGAAGATTTTCCTCTTCCATTATACCCAGTAAATAGATTCAAAGCACTTAAATCGAAATCTGTAGAAGAAGAAAAACATTTGAAATTGTCAATTGTTAACGAAGAAATCATAATCAATCTTATTTAGGATGTGATTTTAACCACTCAACAGAAGTGTTAGGAAGCCATCCTGCCATATGAGAAAGACGAGTTCTAGAAATAAATAATAAATCAGGCGCATCTAGTTTCGCCTTCAACAATTCATATATTTCATCTTTGTCCTTATCACAATAAAGGAACCAACAATTCGAAATAAACTGGTTCGTTTCTCCTAGTTCTTTCAACTGTTTCAATAAGGCTTCCTCTTTAGCAAGTTCCTTTATATCATATGTAATACAATACAGCATAAACTAATTTTGGGTACAAATATACTTATTCTTTTTAAAGTTTGAAAATTCTATTAAGCATTCTTCAGCACTCAAACCAGTAATATCATCACTTCTTCACCCGGATGGAATCCACCTTCCGCCGCACGGCCAGCACGTTCAGCACCGACACCACCAGGAAAAGCACGCCCGCCGTCAGCAAGGCCGGCCACAGACTGCCCTCTTCCAGGTCGGGCACCATCCGGCCCAGCATGTCCAGATACCCGCCGCGGGCCACACATACTATCAGCACACCGATTACCGCCACTGCCGCGTTCAGTGCCACCGTGAGCACCTGATACGGACGCGCCACTGCCGCCGGACTGAACCCGATGAGCAGCAGGTTCTCCAGTTTCTTCGTGTTCTTCTGCAACAACAGATAGATGCTCAGCATCAGCAGGTAGAACGACAGCACACTGATAATCAGGCCCACCGTCAGTACGATGCCCGTCACCATCTTCAGGAACCACGTGGTCTTGCCCGCATCCAGCTTGTCGCCTTCCGTGTCATACCCCTTGTCCTTGAAATACTTCGCGATGCGGTCGTCTGCCGGGTTGTCCACCTCCACAATCAGACGTGAAGGCGCGTTGTCCCTCCCGTCGCCGAAGGCCGTGTTGGCCCAGTCCATGAACGCCTGCGGCACCAGAATCGTGTTCAGCCGGTTCGAGAAGCCCACGATGCGCCCCTTCATGCGTTCCGTACGTCCCTGCCCGCTCAGGCGGATGTCGAGCGTCATCATGCCCATCACCCCCTCCGACAGCTGCGGCAGGTTGCGGCTCTGCGCGAAACCGAAGTTGTACAGGTTCAGGTAGTTGCGCGGGATGATAATCGGAATCTCGTCCTGCCCCACGCGATACGTCCACCTCTCCAGCCGCACGTCCACGAACTCATCGGGCACCGACTCGAAAAACATGGCCGTGGAGAGCTGCATGCCCGCCATGCCCATGCCCGCCGACACCTTAAACTGCGCCGGTGTAAAGGCTCCCGTACGCTTGGCAAACGGCTGTGCCTCCATGTCGGCGATGTCCCCTTTCGAGAACGTGCCGCCCTTGCTCACCAGGCTGCCCAGCGTGCTCACCTTCTTGCTCACAATCACGTAGTCCTTCTTCATGAAACTGTCGCCCTGTGTGAACACCGGCAACACGTCCTTGTAAAACTGTATGCTCAGCAGCACGATGACCATGCCACACAGGTTGGCCAGGAAGAACCCCGCCAGCTGCGCCACGCTGATGTGCTGTCTCAATAATTTCCAGATCATCTCTTTATGCGTTTAAAAACCTTACAAACTCAGCACCCTGTCATACTCCAGCGGCAGGTGCTTGCCGATGGATGTCACAATCACGCCGGCCCCCTGGCGCGCCGCCTCTTCCTTCAGTATACGGGCCATGATTTGCCCGTTGCCGTCGTCCAGGTGACTCACCGGCTCGTCGAGGAAGAAGAAATCGGCCGGCTGGCACAGACCCCTCACGAAGGCCACACGCTGCTGCTGTCCGTACGACATCTTGCCCACCTTCACATCCCATTTGTCGGCGATGCCCAGCTGTTCGAACCAGTCCTTCACCTGCTGTTTGCGGCAGAAGCCCGTCAGCCCGTTCTTGAGCTGCACATTCTCCCACGCCGTCAGCTCCCCGAACAGCCGCAGCTCCTGAAACAACATGCTCAGCGAGCGCCTGCGGATATCGGTCCACTGCTTCACCGTGAGCTTCCGCACGTTCACCCCATCAAAAGTGATAATCCCCTGATAGTCCGTGCGATACCCATAAATAAAACTGCAAAGCGACGACTTGCCTGTGCCCGACGCCGCTTCAATCAAGTACATCTTTCCCTTTTGGAAAACCACCTGCCGGTGCCACACGTCCGACACGATTCCGTCGCGTCCGGCAAATACATCCGGCAGGGTTTGCTGTAATTCTATAGTGTCCATTTCCTTACAATGAATAATGAATAATGAATAATTAATAATTAATAATGAACAATGAAAAACGGAGTCAATGAATAATGAAAAAACGGAATAATCCACATTTCCTATTAATCACCCGCTATCCGCTATTCATTATTAATTATTCATTATTAATTATCAACGCTTCCACCGCCTCTTCCGTCAGCCCGGTAGCCTGCGCAATCTGGACAGTACTCAACCCCAGTGACTTCAAGTTGCGTGCAATAGCAGTCTTTTCCTTGAGTTGTCCTTCCGCTATTCCTTTCGCACGGCCTTCCGCTATTCCCTTCGCACGGCCTTCCGCTATTCCCTTCGCATGGCCTTCCGCTATTCCTTTCGCACGGCCTTCCGCTATTCCCTTCGCACGGCCTTCCGCTATTCCCTTCGCATGGCCTTCGGCACGGCCTTCCTCCAGTCCCTTTTTCCATCCGGCCTCGCGGGCATCCTCCTCCACAATCCGGCTCACCCGGTAGCGGTCGAGTGCCTTGTCGTAGGCGATGCGGTCTTCCAGCGAGAGGTTGGCCACGGCAGCCAGTTCCTCCAGACGGTGAAACACTTGCTCCTTCAACGCGTCTGGCATTCGGTTCCAATGTTGCATATTCTTCAATGTATAAATCAGTTTGTCATAAAGTGTCTCACAATCCTTGAGCTCCTTGTGGAAATACGGGAACTGCAAGAAAATCTGCCGGAAATGCGGATTCACCACCTTCCCGCTTTCACGGTCGGCAATCACTGTGTCCGTACGAAACTTTTCTTCCAGTCCCGGCTCGCGGAAGTTCATCAGGAAGATACCGTACACGGTCGAGAGTTTGTACCTGGACCCATAGTTTTCCTGAGGCTCACTCAACAGGAAATCGTCCTCTTCCGTCTCCGCCTTTCCGGTCTGCAGCTCACGTTCCTTTCTCCGCTTCTCGCGCAGGTTCTCCACCTGCCGCCCGATAGCCCGGCACATGTAAAACAACGTCCGGTCCAGGAAATTGCTGTGGAAACGGTTCTGCATCTCCACGATGATGTATTCACCCGTCTCAGTCAGGCAGTACAGGTCGTAGATAATCCCCGCATCCGCCATGCTGTCCGAGTGGTTTTCCTTGTCCAGAAAAATCAGGTTCGCAATACGGTGCTCACCTGCCAGCAGCTCGTTCAACAACGTGATAAGCAGCTCCTTGCTGGCTGGCTGCCCGAAGATAATCTTGAATCCGATGTCGGTAAACGGATTCACAAAGTGGCCGCAAGTTAAATCCATGTCGTACAGTTCCTTTCAATGAATAATTAATAATGAACAATGAAAAACGGAGTCAATGAATAATGAATAATGAATAATGAATAATGAACAATGAACAATGAAAAAACGGAGTCAATGAATAATGAATAATTAATAATGAACAATGACAAAACGGAATAATCCACATTTCCTATTAATCACCCGCTATCCGCTATTCGCTATTCATTATTAATTATTCATTATTAATTATTCCCACCAGCTGCTTCAGCACATTGTCTTTTTTGTTCTTCATCTGCAGCACCATGCGGACCTTGGTTGTTCCTTCCGACTCGATGGTCAGGTAGTCCAGCATGCCCACGTAGGGAAGCTGCGGCAATGCGGTCGCAATGGCCTGGAAGTTCACGTTCATATAGAACAGCTTACCCTTCACGTCCTTGGCCCAGCCGCAATCCTCCAGCGTCTGTCCCTTCACCTCGCTGCCGATCAGGCTCTCGCGGTTGGTCAGGTAGAAACGCTTGTCCTTCACGCCCAGCCAGATGGATGCCGGTCCGCGTCCCATGCCCAGTGCCGAGCCGTCCACAGCCACAAACTGATACGCATCCTTGCCCTTGTCCAGCAGACGCATCTGTCCGTTGGTCATCGCCAGCATCGGTTTCAGGTCCTCAAACGTACGCATGAACTCACTGTTCTTCACGTCGGCATACAGGATGAATCCCGGCGAGAACGACATCTCCGGCATGGCCAGCGCCACGTCACCGTCCACCGCCTTGAAAATCGCTTCAAAGTCGAGCGGCATCATCGAGTTGTCCAGCTCCTGACGCACCGTCGGGTTCTCGCGCAGCAGCTCGTACGCCTTTGCCCCGTCCACATGCGCGCTCAGCCAGCCCACCGTATTGGCAGGGAAGGTCTCCAGATACGCCCCCTTGATCGGGCCCGTCACCTCCTCCTGCTTCTTCAGCAAGTCCTTGTACACCTTGTTTTCGGTCATCATTTCCACCTCCAGCACCGCCTTTCCGTCCTGGAAATCCAGCGTGGAGAACGTCTTCAGGTCCTGCAGCTTCAGGTCGGCCGGCAGTCCCATGGTCGCCATGGACAGATACTGCTTCGGCATGATGTTCAACGAAGCCACCACGGCGATGTCCTCGTCGGCCTCCTTCAGCTTCTCAAAGTCGGGAGTGCCCGAATAGCCCTCTCCGTCCTTCTGCCGGAGCCACATCGAAGCCTGGTGCTGCAAGTCCTTCGGATTCCCGTTGGCCGCCAGCATCAGAAACGCATGCTCCGTCCATGCCATCAGCGCATCGCCTCCCACCGTCCAGCGGCAGCCGTCGCCGTCGGCCGGAGCCTCACACTGACCCTGCTCCTGCAACAGCCCCATCAGCTTCTCCAGCTTGTCCTTGTCGGCCATACGCACCAGCAGGCCGCCCATTTCCGACTGAGGCATCGCAAAGAAATACACCCGGTCGGTCAGCCGCAGTCCGCTTTCCTCCGGGTTCTCCATAATCTTGTCTACCAAGGCATCCGCCTTTCCCTTGAACGACGATTTCATCACCGCGGCCATCGACTGCTGCGTCTGCTTGTCGAGCGCACACTTCTCCGCCATTTCCTTCACATCCAGCGAAACCACCGTGGCCGCATCCTTCGGCAGCGCATTGGTGTACGGATTTTTTTCGCCACACGAAGCCAGCATCAAGGTCATACCCAGTGCCAGACCTCCCATCCATTTCCACGTCTTTTTCATACTCACTTATTTTTAAAGTTACACAATAATAGATAGTTCCTGTTTTTCATTCGCTGTGCGCCAGGTTCATCAGGTGCACGGCCACCAGCGCCGCCGTTTCCGTGCGCAGGCGCGACTTGCCCAGGCTCACCGCCTGAAAGCCCTTTTCCGCCGCCAGTGCCACTTCCTCCGGGCTGAAGTCCCCCTCCGGACCAATCAGCACCACGGCATCCTCGTCGGGCCGCAGCACGTCGCGCAGCAAAGGCTTTTCCCCTTCATAGCAATGGGCAATGAATTTCTGCCCCGTAAATTCCCGCTCCATGAAACGGCGGAAATCCGTCATCCCGTTCACCACCGGCTTGCGTGCCTTGAGCGACTGTTTCACCGCCGAGACCACGATTTTCTCCACGCGGTCGGTCTTGATGACCTTCCGTTCCGAGAAGCGGCAGTTCAGGAAAGTCAGCTCGTCGAAGCCGATTTCCGTGGCCTTCTCCGCCAGCCATTCCATGCGGTCCATGTTCTTCGTAGGCGCCAGTGCCAGGTGCAGATGTCCCTTCCAGAAAGGCTCCTGCTCCGTCTTTTCCAGCACCTTCACCACACACCGCTTCTGGGTGGCCGCCGCAATCGCCGCCCGGTAAAAGCAGCCCTTCCCGTCGGTCAGCGTCACTTCGTCGCCCACCCCGAGGCGCAACACCCGCAGGCAGTGGCCGGCTTCCTCTTCCGGCAACTCCTGCGTCTGTTCAATATCCGGTGTATAAAATACGTGCATATCGTTCTTGAATTTAGTCCGTTAATTCCCTTCCGCCTCCTGCTTCCGGGCGTCCTGCACCCGTTTCACCAGTCCGGCATACTCATAGTTCTCCGTGCGGATGGCCTCTTCCATCTCCTTCTCGAGCATCCTGTCGGTCATCATCTCCAGCAGCAACAGTTCCGCTCCCACATCCTTTCTGGAGATGCCCTTGTATTCAAACCCTTGCAGCAACTTCCTGTTCACGTAGAACGGAATTCCGGCCAGCATCGAAACCAGCAAGCCGTCCTCCAGCTGCAGTTCCATGTCGAACGGCGTGCCGTCTGCCTTCCGCATGTACAGCTTGGTCTGCAGCACACAATCCTTTTCGTCCCACACCACCACCTTTTCCTGCGTCAGGCCCAGCTGGCGGAAGGTCTGGATCATCCGGTAGGCCAGCGAGTCCTCCGTCTGTTCCGGGTCCTCACCGGCCAGCTGCAACAGCACGGCAGTGTCGGTTCTCACCATCGCCAGGATTTCCCGTGTGCCGCCTTTCTCCACCAGCATCACGGGACGGTTGTCGAGAGTGAACAGCAGATGTTCCATTTTTTCCTCCTGGCTCACAAAGTCTTCAAAAGACCCGTCCTCCAAAATCTTGTCCGGCTCAATGGCCTTCACCTCCTTGAGCTCCATTTCTATCAATTCCTCTTTCATACCATCTTAAAGTTAACGTTTAACGATTTCATGCTTGTACTTGAAAATCAACGCAAAAGCAACAGCCACCACAAATGCGTAACCCGCGAACACGAACCACGCACAGCTCCAGCCTTCCACCTGCGGCGCCGTAGAGTTGAAGTCCACGAAACGGTTCACCACCGCCTGTGCGCTCAGCGTGCCCACCGTCGCCCCGATGCCGTTGGTCATCAGGATGAACAGTCCCTGCGCGCTCGAACGGATGGAAAGGTCCGTCTCCTTGTCCACGTAGAGCGAGCCCGACACGTTGAAGAAGTCGAACGCCACGCCATACACCAGCATCGACAGCACGAACATCCACACCCCGCTGCCCGGGTCGCCCAGTCCGAAGAGTCCGAAGCGGAGCACCCATGCCACCATGGCGATGAGCATCACCCGCTTGATGCCGAACCGTCCCAGAAAGAACGGGATGAGCAGGATACAGCACGTCTCACTGATTTGCGAGAGCGAGATCAGCAGGTTGGCATGCTGCACGCCGAACGTGTCGGCATATTCCGGAATGGCGCTGAAGCTCGTGATGAACGGATTGGCAAACCCGTTGGTAATCTGCAGCGACACGCCCAGCAGCATCGAGAAGATGAAGAACGTGGCCATCTTGCGGTCCTTGAACAGCAGGAACGCCTTCAGTCCCAGCGCCTCCACCAGCGACTTCTTCTCCCCCTTGCGGCGGCTCACCGGACACTCCGGCAGCGTCTGTGCATACACCGCCAGCACCACGCCCCACAGCGCACACGTGAAGAACTGCATGTAGTTCGACTGGAAGCCCAGCAGGTCGACCAGCCACATCGAGCAGATAAAGCCGATGGTGCCGAACGTACGGATGGGCGGAAACGCCTTGATGGTGTCCAGTCCCGCCTTGTCGAGCGCCGTATACGCCACCGAGTTCGACAGGGCCAGCGTAGGCATATAGAAAGCCACACTCATGGAATAAAAGGCGAACAGCGCCGGAAACTCCACCTGCGACCCCGTGGTCATGGCATAATAGCCGGCCCCCGCCATGAACAGCGCCGCCAGCAGATGACTCAGCCCCAGCAGGCGCTGCGCCGGAATCCAGCGGTCGGCAATGATGCCCAGCACCGCCGGCATGAACAGGGACACAATGCCCTGCATCGCATAAAAGATGCCGATATGTCCTCCCAGTCCTACCCCGGCGAGGTACGTTCCCATTGAAGTGAGATACGCTCCCCACACGGCAAACTGCAGGAAGTTCATGACAATCAGTCTCATTTTCATATTCATATACTCATCGATTAAAGGTTATTTCATCATCGTCGCCAGTGAGGCCAGCATCGTTGCCAGTGAGGCAAACGAAGTCGCGTTCGAAACCACGGTAGCGAAGTTGAACTTCTTCGTCTTGTTCGGCACCACGATTTCACATCCCGGCTCAATCTGTTTTCTGCCGCTGCCTTTCACCTCCGCCACCTGTCCGTTCATGTAAATGATGAACTTCTGGTTCTTCTTGGCGTTGGCCGAATAGCCCCCGGCCTGGCTCAGGTAATACTTCACGCCCTTGCCCTGTGCATACGACACCGTGTTGGGCATCATCACCGCTCCGTTCACCTTCACCGTATTGTTGTATTCCGGCACCATCAGCACGTCGCCCTCGCGCAGCACCACGTCGGCGTCGCCCCCCGGATGAGCCAGTGCCTCCTCCAGGTCGATGCCCACCGTGAACGTGCTGTCCACCTTCAGGCCCAGCGCGTTGGCCAGGTTCTCGCCGATTTCCCGGCGCACCATCCGCACCACGTCCTCCATGCGTCGCAGCTCCTCCTCGTTGGCCACCCGGCGCAACTTCGCCCCGCGCACATACGCATGGCGTGTCACCCCTCCGGCCCGCTGCACCAGACTGCTCAGGCGTTCACTCTTCGTGTTCAGCGCATAGTCGCCGCCGTAGAGCACCTCGCCCTCCACCGTCACGTTCAGCTGCTCCGCATAGCTCGGACTGCGGCGCACGTACACCTGGTCGTAAGGCTGCAGCTCGAAGCCCGGCTGCCCGTCCACCACGAAACCGTCCTTCAGACCAAACGAGAAATTCTGCCCTATCCTTTCCGGTTCCTCCGTGCTCTTCGGGTCGCGGATACGGCGCGCCACATCCACCCGCACCAGCGAAGCCGACTCCTTCAGTCCCCCCGCCGTAATCACCAGGTCCTCCAGGGTCAGATGGTCCGCATACGGGTAACTTCCCGGCCGGTTCACCTCGCCGCTGATGCTCACCCGTCCCAGATCCTGCAAGTCGTGGATGCTCGGAATATACAAAATGTCATTCTTCTGCAAGGCAATGTCGGGCGACGTCCCGTTCAGGATGCCCTCGATGTCGACCGGCAGCACCTCCCGCGTCAGGTTTTCCCGCTCGCGATACAGCACCGCGCGCCCCGTGAAAGCCTCGCCCAGCAGTCCGTCGGCCTTCTCCACCAGCTGCCGCACCGTGTTGAGCGAACCGCTCAGCTCGTACAGCCCCGGGTGATACACCGCCCCTTTCACCTCCAGACGGTTGTCGAAACGGTTCAGGATGGAATCCACCGTCACCACATCGCCGTCTGACAATATAAACGTCGAAAGATTCGTATCGTCTACCGTCTTTACCGAAAAATTTTTTCCGTTTTTCCGTAACACACTGATACTCTTCCGGTAAGCATCCGAAGAAAATCCTCCGGCATATTTCAACAAGGTAGCCGCCGACTCGCCGTGCTTCATCTCGTACCACATCGGCCGCTTCACCTTACCCTTGATTTTCACCAGTTCCTCGAAGGTAGGCACCATCACCACGTCGCCGTCCTGCAAGCGGATGTCGTCGCGAATCTGCCCCTTCAAAATATAGTCGTACACGTCGAGCCGTGCCACCGTCCGTCCGCCGCGGGCCACCTGCACATTGCGCAGGCTGCCGATGTCGCTCACCCCTCCGGCCACGTACAAGGCATAAAACACCGTGGAGAGCGACGACAGCGCATACGTGCCCGGCGCCACCACCTCGCCCATCACGTTCACCTGGATGGTGCGGATATTGCCCAGCGTCACCTGAATCTGGTTGCCCGCGTCGGCATAAATCCGGCCCAGCTCCTGCTTCAGCACCCGCCGCGCCTCCTGGATGGTCATCCCCGCCAGGTACACCGGTCCCACGTTGGCGATGTTCACGTAGCCGTCGGGCGAGATTTCCAGCCGCATCGTGTTCTGGCTGGCCCCCCACACGTCCACAATCAGTTCGTCGCCCGGTCCCAGCGAATAGTTCTCCGGCGTGGCCATGCTCAGGTTCGGCTGGAAAGTCAGCTTCTCCTGGTTGAAGATGTTCCGTCCGAATACCTCGTCCTCGCCCGTGGGAGCCGCCTTCAGCGATTTCCGCCGTTCCATACTCTGCTTCATGCCGTCGGTCCACAGGCTGGCATCCGCCTCGCCGGTCTTTCCCTGTGCCGCCGCCGGAGCCGTCTTCCGTGTCCGGCTGCCCGTATCCGTGGCCGGAGCAGCTTCTTCCGTGGCACCCGACGCCGAGTCCCCCGCTGCACCCTCGTACTGCGATTTCAACCGCAGCAGCTGATCCTGCGTGGCACCCTTGGCCAACAGTTCCATGGCGATGGTCTGCTGGTCTTTTCCCGCCTGAAGCGCCTGCTGTACATATTCTACCACTTGGCTGTCCGTCATTCCGCTCTGGGCATAGGCATGGGCCGTCCCCAGCAGAAAGAAGCACAGCGCCAGTCTAGCGAAGTGTTTCTTCATTCCGTCTATTTTTTAGTTTTATCGACAAAGATACAGTTTTCCCCCTAACCACCAAACCTCAGCCCCTCTCTAATTTGCAAAAAAACGCGGTTCAAAGGGGCTAAATCGGCCTTCGCGCGGGAGAAAGTATAAATAGTGTTAATATCACGCAGATTCTTGTGCAATTTATATGTTTCATAACATAAAACCCTTACCTTTGCACTGTGTTTTTCATGGTATTAGATTTAAGGTTAATGAAGATTGGGAGTCTGGGAAGATTCCCTTTTTTTATGCCCGCTTTTCAGACAGAAGAACAAAATAATGAATAATGAATAATGAATAATGAATAACGAGGGGGATGCGCACGCACAAAAAAAACTTATGTTCTTTTGTTCTTATGTCTACACTCTAAAAGACAGAAGAACACAAGAACAAAAGAAGAATCAATAACGACGGGGGATGCGCACGCACAAAAAAACTTATGTTCTTTTGTTCTTATGTCTAAAAAAATTACTCACGTTTTTTTATCACCCGGTTGAACCACACATTCAGCAGCGTCCAGAGCGCGATATCCGCCAGCAGCACCAGCGTGTTGTCCAGGTAGCGGATGGCCACCATCGTAAACACGAAGAAGCATGCCGACATCAGCTGGATGGTCACCATGGCCCCGCGGGGAGAGAAACCCATCGCCAAAAACTTATGATGGATGTGCGTCTTGTCCGGCAGGAACAGCGGCTGCCTGTTGCGCGCACGCCGCAGCACCACCCGCACCACGTCCAGACACGGCACCAGCAGCACACTGAACGACACCAGCAGCGGGTTGTCCTTCAGCGCCGGCAGCATCACCGGGTCGTACATGCAATAGCGCACCACGAAGAAACTCAGGATGAAGCCCAGCGTCAGGCTCCCCGTGTCGCCCATGAAAATCTTGCGCCCCATCTCCGCCCGTCCGAACACATTGTACGAGAAGAAAGGAATGATCACCCCCACCGTCACGAAAGCCAGCATGGCATATATCCACTGGTTCAGCTCCACGAAGAGCACCCCGAACACCAGCAGCGCCACCATGCTCAGCCCCGACGCCAGTCCGTCGATGCCGTCAATCAGGTTCACCGCGTTTGTGATGAACACCGTGAGCAACATTGTCAGCGGAACGCCCACCGCCGCCGGAATCATGCCCAGACCGAAAAGCCCGTAGAAGTCGTTGATGTACAAGCCCGACAGCGGAATCATCGCCGCCGACAGAATCTGAATCACGAACTTCCGCCGGTAGCGCACCCCCACCAGGTCGTCGCCGATGCCCACGATATACAGCAGCGTGAGGCCGCCCACCAGGAACATGAACTCGCAGGCCACCCGCTCCACGTGCATCTCGTCCGGACCGTTGCCCGTCACCACCCGCAGCGCCGTGAACACACACATCGCGAACAGGATGACCGGGAAGAACGTCACTCCCCCCAGCCGCGGCACCGGCCTTTTGTGCACCTTGCGCGCGTCGGGCACGTCGAACAAGCGTTTCCGCATTGAGATAATCAAGATATTCGGGATAATCATCCGCCCCATGGCCACCGCCGATACAAAAGCAAGAAGTACGATATACAGATTCTCCATAAAGAACTAGAAGTGAATATTTTTGCAAAGATACACCATAAAATTGAATTTGCAACAAAAAAACGGGAGCCATCACAGCTCCCGTTCCACATCAAAGCAAGGACAAGCCTTGGTCCATTCCTCCGGTTCCACCACTCCGTCGCCGTCCAGGTCCGGGCTCAGGTCGCGATGCCCCACCACCCTTGTAATCGTGGGGAAATCCTCCTTCAGCACCCTCACCAGCACCCGCAGCGAGCGCTTCTGCAGTTCCGTCCGCGTGTCCGCCGGCCAGCCCTTCTCGTCCAGTCCCCCTTCGTAGGCTATGCCGATGCTCCGCGCGTTGTAGCCCCTGGCGTGCGCCCCCTCACGCTCCACCGGCCTCATGGTACAAATCTGACCGTCCCTGCGCACATAATAATGATACCCGCAACACTTGAACCCCCTTTTCCGGTGCATCCTCGTCAGCTCGGCAGGCGAGAGCGGGGAATCCGCCCTCGTAGCCGTGCAGTGGATGACAATCATGTCAATTTTTCTCATCACAATCCAGTTTTTTGCCGACCAGGATGCAAAGCAGACACTTCAGCACCCTGATTACAATCCATTTCACCCTTGTCACTCTCATCGTTGCCTCCTAAGATTAAGCCCCCATGCCGTCTTCTTCCTCATCTTTCTTGGCATACTTCACCGGCACCTTCTCGAACGCCAGGTTGTTGATGGCCTCCTGCATCACCGTGCCCGGACGGAACAGCACACGCACCTTCTCAATCAGCGAGTCGGAGAAAGTCTCTTCCGTGTCGGCCCCCTCGCCGCTCAGGCTCAGCTGCAACGAGCCCAGACCGCCCAGGCGCACGATTTCGCCGCCCTGCAAGCCTTCCGACACAATTTCCTCCATCGCCGTGAGCACCGCCATCACGTCGGCACGGGTCACGGTACACATCTGCTGGATACGTTCCGAAATCTCGCGGATGCCCATCTCGCCGCGTGCCTGCGACTGTGCATAATACTTCACTTCACCACTTTCACGGTCTGCCGGGTTCACACGTCCTACTACTGAATAAGTCACTGTCTTTTTCATAAGTCAAACAATTAAGAGTTAAAAATTAAAAGTTAAAAATGAAAAGCGAAAAGTCCAGAACAAAGAATAAAGACTGAAGAATCAATAAAACCAGGAAACGCGCGCCCATTCCTCATTATTCATTTTTCATTCTTCATTATTCATTATTCATTGTTTTTCGTTTCTGAGACAAAGATACGACCTCCCTTTCCCGGCAAGTAGAGATACGACGACCTGTGAAGACATTCGAAGAAAAAAAAATCCGCAACCCGTCAGAACAAGTCCACTTCCACGCTCGTGTTCGGCTGGCTCGCCTCCCCGTGACGGTTTTTCGCCACAATCAACCCGCAGCGTTTCGGGTCACCCCCACGCTCGTTGCGGTGCAGCATAATCACCAGGTCGGCATCCTGCTCAATGGCCCCGCTCTCGCGCAGATGCTTCAGTTCCGGCCGATGGTCGAACGTCTGCTCCACCTGGCGGTTCAACTGGCTCGCCACGATGACCGGACACTCCAGCGAACGGGCCAGCGCCTTCAGCCGGCGCGAACACTCCGCCACCTCCTGCTCGCGGGTACGTCCCGTCCGGGCCACAGTGCCCAGCAGCTGCAGGTAGTCCACCACCACCAGATCCAGTCCCCAGCGCGACTTCACCGTCTGAGCCCCGGCGCACAAGCGGTCGATACTCACATACGGCGTGTCGTCCACCATCATCCGGCATTCCGCCACCTCGTCGCCCACGCGGCACAGGTCGTCCACCTCCTGCTCCGTCGTATATCCGCCCTTCACCTTCCGGTAAAGCTCCGGCGCCCGCATCATCAGCACCCGTTCGCCCACCTCCTCGCTCATCATCTCCAGCGTGTAGAAAAGCACCTTATACCCCTTTTCCGCCGCGTGCAAGGCAAACTTCAGCCCCAGCTGCGTCTTTCCCATCCCCGGCCTTCCCGCCGTGAAAATCAAGTTGCCCGGCTGCCATCCGCCCGTTATGCGGTCCAGTTCCGGAACCCCCGTCGGGATGCCCGTCACTCCGTTCACGCTCCGGCCCACCCGTTCCCTGATGCGCCCGCACGTCTTTTTCATCACCCCCTTCATGTCCAGCAGATGCTCCTCCAGCGGCGAATTCTCCTCCAGCTTCTCCAGGTCGGCCATGAGCCCCAGGAGCACCTCATACACATCCTGCGTCCGGTCGGTCACCTCGCCCAGCCGCCGCATCATGCATTCCGCGATGGAGCGTCTCAAATAAAACTCATACAACACCCGCACGTGCTCCCACAAGTGCGCCGAGCTGGCCAGGTTCGCCGTCTTGAGCGTCACCTCGTAGGCTCCGCCCGCCTCTTCCAGCTTGCCCATTGCCGCCAGCTCCTGCGTCACCATGATGATGTCAGGCTCCAGCCCCTTGGCCGACAGCGACTCGATGGCCCTCCATATATACCGGTGCTTCTGCTGGTAAAACATCTCCTCGCGCACAAATCCCTCCACTTCGTGAAGCGACACCGGCTCCAGCATGACCGCGCCCAGCACGGCATTTTCCACCTCTTCCGCATGCAACAGGTTCAATTCCAGACCTGTCATTTCCTTTTTCTTGAAATCCTTCTTTTCCATCACACATTCTTTTTTAAATAATCGTCAATATTTTCCGGCATCAGAAAGCCCTTGTACTTCAAATAATTCGGGGCCGACTTCACATACTGCACATCGTTCAGCGAGCGGAAATAGCCCACCATGTTCTCCATGGCCATCCTCCGTTCGGCCCCCGTCATCCGCGCCCATTCCAGGGTTGTGGCATAATAGTCCGTGGCCTCCCGTCCTAGCAGTCCGTAATACTTTTTCCAGAAGGCATAGCAGTCCTTCCGTTCGCCCGTGGTGAGCGGCTGCCCCTTTCCGCCCGTCAGCGCCTCGTAGAAACACATCGTCAGTTTCGACTTCACGCCCGGCACCATTTCCAGTTCCACCACTCCCATCCTGCGCAAGTTGTAGAGGAAGCGCCTCACCAGCCACTGCGACCATTTGAAGCGTTCCGCCAGTTCGGCTGCGGTAAACACCAGCTGCCCTCTTTTCAGCCCCTCCTTCGGCTGGTCGCAGAACGCACTGTGCACGAACAGATACAGATACGCCTGCGCCAGTGTGAACGGCTGTTCCATGTTAAGCACTTCATTCAGCAAAGCCCTCGGCACCACCAGATAACCCTCGGTTCCGATTTTCGTAAACCTCGAGTACAAAAAGTTATTAATTTTCATTTTGTTTATTTATTTTTAAGACAAAATATTCCCTACCATCGAAATGTGCTGTGTTTTTCTTTTTTGCAGATATATGTCACAAAACGATATGCCAAAAAAGATAATCAGTTCTATTTCGAACTTCAAAAAGCATTTTTGCAAACACTTTCATACAACGCGGAAACCAGTTGATTTCCGTTTGCGCTTGCAAAGATTGACAAACTTTTTCTAATACGAAAATATTTTTGGAGTTTTTTTCAAGAAAAATTTTACTTTGCGACAAGAGGCCCGCAGCTCCTCCGGCCGTCCGTTTTCCCCTCCGAAAAAACCTGCAAGGGTCCGCACAGAAGTCACCCCGAGTCAATTCGCTAACCCACAAGGCATTAACTTACATATTAACAAATTTTGGGTCAGGGTTCGCTCACAGGGGCCCGCGCCCTCCATTATTATAATAATTAACTCCTCCATTTAAAAAGCCTGGAATTTTTGAGAGAAAGGCCGTAAAAGCCGCCTTGCGACTTTTTTTACGGCTCGCCTAAAAATTTTACGATGAGCGCCACTTCCGGCTTAAGATAAAACTTCCGGTTCTTGTCGTAGCCCGCCGCCTCGAGCGCCTTTTCCAGTTCCGCGCAATGCTTTATCCAGCGCGACAATCCCTGTAAAGCCCCCTTTTTGTCCGCCTGCGGAAAATAGAGCCGGGCCAGCTCGTTTTTGCGGTACACCCGGAGGCGGAAACCCGTCTCCTCGTCCGCGCCGGCCTCCCTGTTCAAGTTCTGTTGCATCCTGTTCATGTCATTATCCGTTTTTGTTTACAGTATAAATTTAGTCATTTTCTGCCGGATAGACAAATTTTCAGCCCGGTTTTTCGGCCGATTTCCCCACTTTTTTCCGCCCTCCGGCCCCCCGGAAAACGCCAGTACGTTTCCCTTCAAACGCCCGTGCGTTTTCCCCGAAACGCAAGTACGCTTTCTCCCAAACGCCAGTGCGTTTTGACACAAACACAAAGAGGTTCAGGCTATTCTCTGGCCATTTTTTTCAAAAATCCGTCATTTTTTGTTCAGACATCAAAAAAGAAGCAGAAAAGTGTCAAGAAACGTTGCACAACACCGAAATATACCCTATTTTTGCAGGGTTATTACTCACACTGTGGATTACCCTCCCGGACCAAGCCAACTGGGACAGGTAACGGCGAAGCACGCCCCACAGGCACCTATACATCATTAAAAAACAAATTAGTTACACAAGCGAATATGAGATTACACAAAATTGCCTGCCTGGCAGTGGCCTTGACCCTGACAGCCGGTTGCACTTCCTACAAGAAAGTGCCCTATCTGCAAGACCCTGAAGTGGTAAACAACTACGGAAAAGAAATTCCGCTCTACGATGCCAAGATCATGCCCAAGGACCTGTTGAGCATTACCATCAACACCACCGACCCGCAGGCATCCGCCCCGTTCAACCTGACGGTGCAGACCCCGCTGAACGCGGCGCTCACCAACATCAACACCACCACCCAGCCCAGCCTCCAACAATATCTGGTGAACAACAAGGGTGAAATCGACTTCCCGGTGCTGGGGCGCTTAAAGGTGGGCGGACTTACCAAAAACCAGGCGGAAAACCTGATTCGCGAGAAACTGACCCCTTATTTGAAAGAGGCCCCCATCGTGACGGTGCGTATGGCCAACTACAAGATTTCCGTGCTGGGCGAAGTGGCTCGTCCGGGCACCTTCAACGTGAGCAACGAAAAGGTGAACGTGCTGGAAGCCTTGGCCATGGCGGGCGACATGACCGTATATGGCGTGCGCACCAATGTGAAGCTGATTCGCGAGGACGCCGACGGCAAGCGCGAAATCAAGGAACTCGACCTGACCAAGAGCGACCTGGTGCTGTCGCCCTATTTCTATCTGCGGCAGAACGACATCCTCTATGTCACTCCGAACAAGACCAAGGCCAAGAACTCCGACATCGGTAACACCACCACCACGGTGATTTCGGCCACCTCTATCCTGGTGTCCATCGCCAGCCTGCTGGTCAACATTCTCCGCTAACCCATTCTCAAACTTCTTATAGAAATTTCTGTTATGACTGAACAAACAACCTCCAATAATCTCACTCCGGAGAATCCGGAAGAAAAACCCTTTAACCTCTACGAGCTTATTTTCAAATACCTGGCCTACTGGCCTTGGTTCGTGGTCAGCGTAATTGTCTGCGTAGTACTGGCCTTTGTGTATCTTCGTTATCAGGCTCCGGTCTATAAGGTGACTGCCAGCGTACTGATTAAGGAAGAAGATTCCCGCAACCGTTCCATGGGTGCTGCCGGCAGTGCCTTGGAAGCCTTGCAGAGCATGGGCGGCTTCTCCATGAGCAACAATTTCGACAACGAAGTGGAAATTCTCAAATCACGCACTCTTATCAAGAAAGTAGTCACCCATCTGGGACTATATATCTCTACAGGTGAGAAGCGTTTCTTTGGCTACGATACTCCTCTCTACAAAACTTCCCCCTTGGAAGTCTATATGTCACCTGAAGAAGCAGACAAATTGGAGAGTGTTATTAAATTGCACCTTACTTATACCCCTGACAATAAGTTAAAAGCCAAAGCAGAATACACGCTAAACGAGGAAGAAGGAAAAATTGAAAAATCTTTTGACAAACTGCCTGCTGTCTTTCCCACTCCGGTCGGTATAGTCAGTGTAACGGCAAAAGACTCCTTACTGACTGAATGGCGAAAAGGAAACAATAGTGATCTCCATTTGGTTTCTTATATAAACTCACCTACTGCTGCGGCTAAATCTTACGGAGAACATTTATCTGTAAACGCGACTTCTAAAACCACTACCATCGCTCAAATGGCGGCACAAAACACCAGCCGCCAACGCGCCATCGATTTTATCAACTGCCTGGTAGCCTTCTATAATCAGGATGCTAATGATGAAAAGAATGAGGTGGCCATGAAGTCAGCGGAATTTATTGAAGACCGCATCCAGATTATCAATCAGGAACTGGGAACAACCGAAACGCAGCTGGCCGACTTTAAACAGAAATCCGGCCTAACCGATTTGACCAGCGATGCCCAACTGGCATTGCAGGAAAACTCCAAGTACGAACAAATGCGGATTGAAAACCAGACCCAAATCCGGCTGGTAGAGTTCCTGCGCGAATACATCAATAATCCGGCCAATGCACACGAAGTGATTCCTGCCAATGTGGGCTTGCAGGATCAGGACCTGACCCAACTGATTGACAAATACAACTCCATGCTGATTGAACGCAAACGCCTGCTGCTCACTTCCTCTGAGACCAATCCGGCGGTAGTGAATATGAATACGGGCATCGAAGCCACCCGCCACAATGTACAGACCACCGTAGCCAGCGTCTTGAAAGGACTTCAAATCACCAAGGCCGATTTGGAACGTCAGGCACGGAAATACGAAGGCCGTATCAGCAGTGCGCCCCAGCAGGAAAAGGAATTCCTGAGCATTGCCCGCCAGCAGGAAATCAAGGCCCAGCTTTATATCATGCTGTTGCAAAAGCGGGAAGAAAATGCCATTACCTTGGCAGCTACCGCCACCAATGGACGCATTATTGAAGAAGCACTGCCAGATAAGGACCCTGTGTCTCCCAAAAAGAAAATCATTGCCTTGGCAGCCCTTGTACTCGGTCTTGCCATTCCGGTAGGTTTTGTGTACCTGCGCGACTTGCTGAAATACAAGATTGAGAACCGCGAGGATGTGGAACGCATCACCAATGTGGGCATTTTGGCTGAGCTGCCCAAATGTGCCACTCCGGAAAAAGGTGCCATTGTGATTCATGAAAATAAGAATGACATTATGGAAGAGACTTTCCGCGGTTTGCGTACCAATCTGCTCTTTATGCTAGGCAAAGACGACAAGGTGGTGCTCTTCTCCTCTACCCAGCCGGGGGAAGGAAAATCCTTTGTGGCAGGTAATACGGCAGTCAGCCTTGCCTTCCTGGGTAAAAAAGTGATTGTGGTCGGCATGGATATCCGCAAGCCCGGTTTGAACAAGGTATTCAATCTGAGCCGCCGCGCCGAAGGTATCACCAACTATTTGAGTGACCCCGACAATGTAAACCTGTTCGACATGATTCAGCGTTCCGATATCAGCCCGAACTTGGATATCCTGCCCGGTGGCCCCGTACCTCCTAACCCGACCGAGCTGGTAGCCCGCGATGTCTTGGTACATGCTATCGACCAGCTGAAATCCCGTTACGATTACGTGATTCTCGATACCGCCCCTATTGGTATGGTGACCGATACTGCCATCATTGGCCGTGTAGCTGATATGTGCGTATATGTCTGCCGTGCCGATGTCACCCCCAAAGCCGGCTATGAATACATCAATGTATTGAAGAACGAACATAAGTTCCCGAAACTGGCTACCGTCATCAATGGTATTGACATGAGCAAGCGAAAGAACAGCTACGGTTACGGCTATGGGAAAAAATATGGATATGGAAAAGGATACGGATATGGATATGGATATG
>ERZ1673701.59-NODE-59-length-148207-cov-21.178850_pt1 | contig 148207 bp, 131 predicted proteins | sample MGYA00580231_ERZ1673701 | MGnify/ENA primary metagenome ERZ1673701 (study PRJEB41218, sample SAMN15661798) | gut metagenome | host: Homo sapiens | place: Canada: London | collected 2015-08-20/2019-03-30 | study: EMG produced TPA metagenomics assembly of...
TTTTAAACTTATAGTAATTTTGTAACAAGTTATGGATGGAGCTCTTTTCAATTAGTATCTACATCCTTGATGTGTCCGATGAAAGTTGCGGATTCCCTGCCGGGAGGATATTGAAAGAAATGTCCGTCGGAAACAAGGGTGAGCTTCTTTCCTGATACATGGTCTATCAGTTCGTCCGGAGTTTCGTAATGTCCTTTTCCTTTATAGAACTGATAATGGTTCCGGCGAAGACTTTTCAGGGTATTCGCCATGTCCGTCCTTGCTTGTCTGGAATCTGATTGGATGACAAGGTTGCAGATGAATACGGACTGTTTTCCGTCCAGTGAAAAATAATAGGGAATGAGTCTGGTTCCGCTGATTGTTTTGCTTGTTTCCTCTTTTGAAATCACGGCTTTCCGGTTGATGATTTCCATGTGACGGTCTATCTGATTGTCCAGTTCGGATTGCGGAGTAAGTACGGAGCGCAGGCCCTTGAAATATCTTCCTTGACGGGTAAAGCAGAAAGAGTACATATTTCCGTAATATGGTTCTCCCACAAAGAACGAGTTTTGTCTCATGCGCAAGGGTGGCAGTACATCCAGCAGCTCATAGTAGTTTTCTTCGGTGATTTCCTTGAACGGTTCGGACAGGGACTGATTGTATAGCCGCAGCTTCTTGTCTATATCAGAAGGTGTTACTGCTTTCAGATAGGGATTGTTTTCCCGTATGCGCAGTTCTTCGATTGTTTCCCCACCATAGTCATTATGGAATCCGTCACTCATACTTGTCAGGCATGTTCCGTCGAAGTAGCGGGAATCGATTACATATTTCAATCGGTCTTTCATGTCTTATAGGTTTTGAAGGTTTAACACTCTTTTGACTGCATATACGGCATTCTGTGTAAGTTGCCGTTGCCATGCCTGGTATCTCGGCGACCATTTGAAACCGTATGATTTCAGCTCCTTGCGCCTCTGGTCATCCGGAATACTGTCAAACAGGATTTGCAGGCGGTCTGCCTCATAGTTCCATACCAGCGTTCCGCCTTCAAATTTCAGTTCACGGTTTTCCCGTTCTCTGATTTCCTGAAGTTTCAGTCTGGCCTGGCGTGCCATTTCCAGCAGTTGGAAGAAACGGTTCCGCGGAGTGATAACCGGTTTTTTGCATTGCGCATTGAAGTCTGTAATGAAGTCCACCGCTTTCTGTACGATTTCCACTTCTCCTTTTCCTGCATAGGTGCTTACCTTATTAAGGATACTGCTGACAAACAAGGCACGGCTGTATCCTCTTGCTTTACCGGTATCAATATCATGAATGGTCTGTGCGCTGCTTGCAATGTCACGCTTCAGGCGGTTCCATGCCTCTTCCTGCTTCTGTTCTTCCGGTTTGGCAGCCTCTTTCATCCTTTCCATGGCAGCCTTGAAGCGGTTACGCCAGTCATGAAATTCATCAAATCTGTTCTGGTATGCGTCCAAGGCCTTGTTGTTGCGCTGACAGTTGAATTTGGCAGGCCCTGTCACCATCGGACTGGCACATCGTGAGAGACAGCCCAGCAAGGCAGAGAACTTGCTATGGTATGCACTGACATACTCGTTCTGCTTTTCTTCCGGAATCAGTTTCAGATCCTCTACAAGTTGTTTTTCATATTGCATGATGTCTGTTTCCGCCCTTGCTTCAGGTTCGAAGGAACTCCATCTGTATGCGTTGTATGCAGCATCAAGCAGGTCTTCCAGATAGCCGGGATACAGGAATTCCACAGCTTCCCATTTTTCAAATTCATTTGGATGCAGTTCTGTTTCCCCGTCTGCCGTTTCGATGGTGTGTACATAGGAGCCCATTCCCGTACAGCGTTTACGGAAATGAAAAAGGACGGCTTCGTTATCCGTCCCTTGTTCTCTGATTTTCTTCACTCGGTAAGCATTCTTTCTTGTCAACGTGACAACCGTCTGTTTTCCGGTCTTGTCTTTCATGAGGTCTGCTACTGTACCTTCACATACCTTCTTTTCAACTTCTTCAGTCATATTCTTTTATTTAAATTAGACATGACCGGCTCCGTGGAGCCAGTATTTCAATTTCTTACTGGCCCGGCTGTTCTTTGCCAATGACCGGTGCAAGGCTTGGCGGAAAAAAATACCGGAGCGAAGCGAGGATGATTTTTTTCCAGCCAACCAGCCCGACAGGGCCGCCTTGCTCAGTCAGTGGCAAAGGGCGATATTTGCTGTAAGAAATGAAATAATGGAATTGATTTGTTTTTTGTATATCTAATAATATAACTATTGATAATCACGATTTAAACTATAGATTAGATTTTTTTGTTGAATCTAAAATAGTGAAATTCAATTTTTAATAATAGGAATGAGTTATGTATGAATTGATATGACTATGATAGAATTTTTAATCATATTGGGATAGCAAGAATTTTTGTAAGTCAGTCTTTTTTTAAATTATTTATAGTTATCTTTGGAACATAAATAAGAAGGAAAATGAATAGTGCAATTTTTTTTAATCATATTACTCCAAACGAATTAAATAAAAAAATATTAAAGTCTTTTGAAGATTATTCAAAGAAACATGATGACATTGTTATTTATCTCATAACAGCTCCTTTGGGAGAAAAAATTAACTATGAGTATGAAGAAAATGTCATTGTTGTGTTATCTCCAGGACACAAAATTATATTTTTAGATTTAGCTTGCAGAGCTGAGTTTGATGAATATTTTGATGATTTTATATCTGATTTAGGTGCTTTATCAAATAAATATAAGTATCAAAGCTATATTGGAAGACCACGTTTATGGAAAGAAGAATTACTACAAAAATGTCAAATCAAGGATGGTTCTATCAATATAGAAAGGTTATTTGCTGAGAATAAGATTTCTAAGGATTTAAAACGTAAAGGAGAGCTTATTATATCATTACTTACGGGTTGTATTAATGATATTGAAAAAATTGGAGTAGAACAACCATCTACACTATTAGAAAAGGTCAAAAATAAAATAATCTTGTTTGATGCAGAACAAACAAGATTTATTTATCGCGAATATGCTATAAAGAAAATAATCTCAGTACAAGGACTATCTGGAACAGGAAAAACTGAATTGTTATTGCATAAACTAAAAGACTTGTATACAAAAGACGAGGATACTAAGATATTTTTTACGTGCCATAATATTGCTTTAGCTAAAAAAATACGCCAGCGTATCCCTCCATTTTTTGATTTTATGAAAGTTGACAGGCAAATAAAATGGAATGAAAGATTATGGGTTACGCACGCTTGGGGATCCCATAGTAATGAAAACTCTGGGTTGTATGCCTATATTTGTAACTTTTATGGAATAACCTTTTATAAATACAGTAATATTATTAATTATGAATTTATTTTTTCTAAAGCTTTAGAGAAAATAAACGAAATACCTCCAAAAGAGTTTAAACCTTGTTTTGATTATATCCTTGTTGATGAAAGTCAAGACTTTCCTGATGTTTTTTTTGATTTATGTAAAAAAATTGTAAAACATAAAGTGTATGCAGCTGGAGATGTCTTTCAAGATATTTTTGGTACAATTCAAAGTAAGCCTAGAGGTGTTGATATAATTCTAAATAGATGTTATAGAACTGATCCGCGCACTCTTATGTTTGCCCATAGTATTGGTTTAGGACTTTTTGAGAAAAACAAATTGAATTGGTTCGAAAATGAAGGTTGGGAACGCTTAGGGTATAAGGTTCAGGAAAATAAAAATGCAAAAACTCTAAGATTGTCACGTTATCCTATAAAACGATTTGATGATCTTGAAATTGATAGTAGTGTTATTATCGTTAATAATACAATGATAAGTAATGTATGTAATATTATCGAAAATCTACAAAAAGAAAATCCTGACATTCAACCAGATGATATTGCTATAATTCTTATTGATGATAATAAAGAAATTTACACATACATAGACAAGTTATGTTTAGCTATAAATAAAGTTTTTGGTTGGTCTGTTTCTAGAGGATATGAGAGTAAAGAAACCGTAGCTAATCATTTATATATAACGAATCCCAATAATGTGAAAGGATTGGAATTCCCTTATGTAATATGTATAACGCATAGAATTATGGATTCATATAGATATCGTAATACTCTATATACAATGTTGACCCGTTCATTTCTACAGTCTTTTTTATTGGTTACTCAAAATGATAAACTAGATGTTTTTTCAGGAGGTTTGAATATAATTAATTCAGATCTATATATTGAAACTTCTATTCCTACAGAAGAACAAAAAGATAAAATGAAACAAACATTACTCAAATATCAAGAAGAGGAAAGTAGTTTGTCTTATAAAGATTTTATTGAAGCTATATTTATTGAGCAGGGTATTGTTGATGAAAAAGTAAAAGAGGCTCTATTAACGGCTTTATCTAAAACAACATTTGACAGATTTGATAAAGAACAAACCGTTCAGTTTATAGATATTAATAAGAAGTTTTATTAATGAAGAGGCTTGATTATAAATTGGAAGGTGATTTACTAATAAAGGCTTTTCCGAAACATAGAATTGATGAAAGGAGGGAATTGCTAATAATTCTTTTAGAAGCGATAAGATATATATTTATTGCAGATAAAATAGAAGAGAAAGATAAAGCTACGGATAGGTTAGTTTTGTATATAGATGATATGCAGCGATTATTCTTTTTCTCCGAAAATAAATATTATTCTATAATGTTACCTTTTACTATGAAAATAGATAATGATGTTGTGACATTTTATTATTGTGGAATAAATATCGATGCGGAGTTAGTGTCAAATTTTATTAGCATATTAAACTCGGATTTATATAATTCACAATCTTGTTGGGATTTTATGACGCCAATTTATGAATTAGAAACCAAAAATGTAAATTTTTGGAAAATATTTAGCTACTTACTGAGTTGTGATTTAGGATATTTGAGATTTGATTATGATGAAAAAGGTTTCTTAGATGCTCAAAAACGAGGTACGCCTCATATTCATCCTAAGCATCATCTTGATATAAATTTTTCCAACTCTTCAACTTTTAAGAGTGGATTAATAAAAAAAATTAGTCAGCAAGAATTTATTGATATTGTTGATAATAAGAAAAAACGTTGGTTTTTAAAAGATGAAAGATGATGTAAATTAAAATTATATCAATAAAAAAGTAAGAGAACTAATAGCGTCTTTCTTTAATAAGAGATTGTTTAATATAAATATTATTACTACTAATAAAATCTATGGAATAGGAGAAATTTGCTCAACATTTCCATCATACTCTCCAGAACTTAATCCAGCTGAAACTCTCTGACGCATATTGAAAGGCAAATGGATAAGACCTGCTGATTACAATACTAAGGACTCGCTTTTCTATTGTACAAACAGAGCTCTAGCATCTATAGGTACGAACTTATTTGTGAATTACTCATATATGTAAAATTAATTTTGAATAGTTGCTTATAATTATAAAATAACTATATTGTTGAAAATATTCATTTGTTTTATGTATTTCATTTGTCATATATTAACTCCATTTCTAGGTTTACGTTTCATCCCACGAAGTATTTGTGCGGATTGTTCCTGATAGGATAGAGGTTGGCTTTGTTTTTTGCCAGCATCTATCCATTTAAGGAGCTCATCCTCATAGAAATATAATTTCTTACCACGTTTATAGGCTGGAATGAGACCTGTACGAGCAAGTCTGTAGATTGTCGGTTTTGATTTTTGGATAAGTATGCTAGCCTTATCTATGTCAATTAGTTGATGCTGATGATCAAGTCTCTGTGGTTGTAGGGTTTCAACCAATTGATAAATTTTCTCTACTTGTTCTGTTAAATAGTTTACAGCCTGCGGAAGCTTGTCGAATGTGATAGGTTCTTTTGTCATACTATCTGTTTTTGCTTTTGAGGATTAATACTTGTTGATGCAGTATTTATGAATATAAAGTCTGATTTATTGAATTATATTTGGATTTAATTTAATCAGGCACTCTGTTTCTGAGTGAGACATCTTCTTGATTATCGTGTTGATTTCATTTTCTTTCATGGTATCAGCAAATACTTTTTTAATGAATTCTGCTGTATATGAACGTCGTTTACCTAATGCTTTACCTATGTTCCAACCCAAATGCATAACATCTATAGCTTTCAATTTTGAATCTATTTTTATAGGAATAATAATGGTAGAAGTTTTATCCTGAAAGAAGTCCGAAATATACATACATAAACGCTGCAGATTTTCTTGGCTTGTATAAGCAGCCATCGTTTGATGGATGTATATATGTACTAACTCTAGCTTTTTATCGTTCGTACGTTTCTGTTCTATAATAGTATTCGATCGGAGTTTTTCATATTCCATAAATGCTTGCTCTGGTGCAATCACAGAATCATTAAGATGTTCATGGATAGATAAAGATTTGCTATGATGACATAAATATATAATTATCTCGTATAATGCAATTTGCATTGATATATATAATCCTGTAGATATTATAAAGACCGATATAAAGATAATATTTGAGCTGAATTGATCAAAGCCTGCATTGACTGCTTCAATGCGTATAGCAAGTGCTATAAGAAGTAATGTTCCAGCTACACTAGAATCTAAAATATAATATTCAAATTTCTTCAAATACATAAGCCATATGTTTAACTGTTCGTAAGCAAAGGTAATGTTTACTGATTATGTATTATCAGAAAATGACAAGAGTGACATCAGACTTCATCAAACGTCACTAATTGTCATAAATAGTTTGATTATTATTGGAAAGTATGAAGTGTTCAGATGGAATAGGGGCGGATTAATTTATGGGATTGAATGTAAGACATGAATTTATAACTTATCATATAATAAACAAAAGTGGCATCCTTTCTATATTATATGATAAGTTATGCTATAATTCCAATAATCGTTCCGCTAATGGCGCATAATACTTTTGTACTTCTTCAGCTGTTGGAGTATGACCGCCAGGAAAGTGGTATGAATATTTATAATGCATTAAAAATAAAGGCTCAAAGTGTGCCAGATGGTCATTCTCACCAAATATTCCCCATATATTTTCTTGGTTAGCTACCTGACAATTGTCCCATTGATGCTGTTGAAGTTCTGCGAATTCATCAATCAATGTTTGGTTAATGACAAGCTGCTGATTTCCGTTAGCTCGTGGTGATTTGTATTCATGCGAACCAATACGTTCCATCAAGAAGCGTGTCATTTCGAAATGAGGATTTCCGAGTAAAGCAGGGATATTGTTTTTAGATGCTACTATCTGTGCCAAAAACGAGCCATTACTGTTTCCTACCAATATATCAGGTTGTTCTTGGTTGCACAATCTTTGGATAAAGTCGAGAGTTTCCTGTGGATGCAGGGGTAAGTCTGGACTCAAAACTGTTGCCTTACCGCTGAAATATTCTTTCAAGGCAAGAGCTGGGATACATGTACCTGATGCAAAGAAACCGTGAAGGAAAAGAATTTTCTGTGCCATAATCAACAACCGCTTCCGTCAATATTACATGTTGCTCCTTCATTGATAGGACGTGAACGTAATCCGGCATCTTCTGGACTCAAAGTAACCGTACCGTCTTCCAATACAAAGCAAGGAATTCCAACGGCTCCAACACTTTTGGCTTCATTAAAGGCCGGATGATGATCCCGTAGTCTCAAGAATGCTTTCAAATCTCTTACGTGTTGACCAATATCGATGACTTCATATTGGTTATTACCTTTTACTTGTTCTTCTACATACGTACAATCCGGACAAGTTTCCATTCCATATATTTTTATCATAGCTGTAGTTATTCATTTAAAGAATCAATTTTCTTCAAAGATAGCGATTCTGTCAGATAAAGCAAACATAAAAACAGGTCATATCCGATAGATTTATCAGATATAACCTGTTAGTAGTAGGTAAGATAAGAGCTATATTATTTCAACGAAATCTTATTCGCCGTCTCTCGCTTCTTGGAATTGACCAAATCAGCATAAATCTGTGTTGTCGAAACATTTTTGTGAGTAAGCATTTTCGATACAGTATAAATATCTGTGCCTAAAGAGATTTGTATGACGGCGTACGAATGACGGAAGCAGTGGAAGGTTATGTGTTTTTTGATTCCGGCTTCCGAAATCCATTGCTTGAGAGGCTGATTCGTCATAGCTCTGGTCAGTCCTTTGAATACGCGGCCTGAACCTGGGATACCACATAGTTCCAATGCTTCGTTACTAATGGGGAGAGTGGCTTCAGTTTCTGTCTTTTCCGTACAAATTCTGATGTAATAACCATTGTCAGGACCGACTTCAATATTATCCCATGTAAGCTGTAAAATATCGCTGATACGGAGACCGGTCATACAGGAGAATAATGAAGCTTGTTTCAGTACAGGAATCTTGCATGGTGTAGCGGCCAGTTTCTTAACTTCTGCTAATGTGAGATACTGCTTTTTGACTTCTTTCCATTCAATCTTGTCTATGAAGTCATTCAGATTTTCACGTAGCATCTTCTCTTGATAAGCTATTTTCAGTAATGCACGGAAAGTTGAAAAATAGCCAGCTGCCGAATTCCTCGAAACACTGATATTAGGGTGACGGATCTGTTTACAGTTCAGTAGATACTGCCTGAACTTCTGACAAAGCTCTACCGTTACATCACCGAAAGTGCAATAGCCGTTTACAAACTTTTCAAAATGCTGGTAAACGCAGTCCCATTTGTGATACTTCAGTTTTGCTTTCTCACGAAAATAGGCAAGGAAGTCAGCTTTCATTTTGTGCTTGTCAAGAAATCCAAATTCTTCATTGACGATTGCCTGTACTCTGATACAACGAATGGCTTCAGCCTTACTCAGCATCTCATTGTTGAAATCACGTTCAATCTCATTTTTAGGACGGGCATAGATATAAATGCCAAGATATTCCCTGCGACTCATTTTCATTGTGTACGGATTGCGAATAGCCGGATAATAGTCCAGGTAGAGAGAAATTCTGCCGTTACTGATAACTCTTTGTCTCAATGTTACGTTAGTACATGTAAGTGCCATAAGATTAATGTTTTTGGTTGATAAATTATTATTATCGGTACAAATTAAACTGGTGTTTTCTTGGTGAATACTCACACCGGAAAATAACTTATACCAGGATTATTCAATGATAGGATCTTCGAACAAACTATCGAGCTCAGCTTTGGATATAAGAGTATACTTTCCCTTCTTAATCTTGGGAATTTGATGATACTTGGTATAATGGTATAGCTGGTCTCTTGTTATTTTGAATTTTTCCATAGCCTCTTGAACTGTGTAGTATTTGGGCTCTTCAGCCTGACGTATTCCCTTAGCTATATCGAAGTGCTTTTTTGAATAATATACGGTAATACCAACTTTCTTTTTCGGAATGGCATTTTTATAAACAAAAGAGTATATAGCGTTAAGGCTCATTTGAAATTTGTCCTGAACTTCTTGCACACTGTACCATTCTGTAATGTCTGCATCTGGAGCCTTCGAGGAAAAATAAGCATCAACATGCTTTTTACTCCAGTAAGTCTTACCACGGTTGAATGTCTTTGGAATTTTATTCTTCTTAGACATAACAAAAATCCATGATTCACTTACATTGAATTTTTTCATTATTTCGGCTGTAGTATAAAATTCTTTGATAGGTAGAGTGTCCTTGGGCATTCTAAATTCATAAGGATGCCGTTTTAACATCTCATCTATATCAGAGCGTTTGACGAAAGATAATCTGCTGCTAATTTTTGAAGCTTGAAGGTATCCTTTATAGACCATCTTATAGACTGCTTGTCTGGTAATACCTAAAAGAATTCCAACCTCTGAGAAAGATAGAAACTCTTTATCCTTAATTGTGATGATAGGTAGTTCCTCAATCCTATTTTGAGTATTCTCTTCAGTAGCCTTAATGTTTTTCTCTCTTTCTCTTTTTTTGTAAGCTAAATTTGCACACCTGTGAGAGCAGTACTTTGTACTTATTTTTTGTGCTTCGAATCGTGTTCCACACCATTCGCAAATCTTTTTAATTTTAGTGTTACTTGCTGGCATATTATCTCAAATTTTAAATGTTTATTTCGCTTTATTTCTCCCGTTATGTGTCAACTATCGTAAATCTTAGTAAACCATAGTCAACTTTCTCCACAATCTGTCCAGCGTAAAATGCCGGAATTTTGCTTCGTGGTACAAAAACGGTACAAAAAGATGATGTACAAAGCTTATAAATGACTAATATTGACAGTAGAGCAACAAAAAAGGCGCCCTGTAAAGAGCGCCATATCAATCGATTATAATCAGTTTAACTCATTGATAATCAGATGGTTACTTGCCTTCAATAAAAGGACGTAATGAGTTTATCCATGCTTTACACCTGATTTTGGATGAAGATTCAAAGTATTACGCACAAAATTTAGAAGAAGATCCATGTTTTAAGAACTCATTACTTCGTGATGGCAGTAGATTCGATGCTTACGAATTACAGAAGGGGCGTCAGTTATTGCTTAGTGCAGAAGTCTTTTATAATCTTAGAAAAGAGTCTATAAGGGTAAGATTTTCTCATGTTGAGGAGGATACAGAACTCAGTTTTTCATCGGTAAGTGAAGAATCAGAAATATTGCCTAATGGGATAGTTGTTTTTATTGGGAAAAATGGTTCCGGAAAGAGTACAGCAATTTATAAACTTGCAAAATTATTATATACCGAACCAACATCACGGTATAAATTGGAAAATCGGATTGGTATTATTGAGCCGCAAAATATTGGTGTTAATAAATTGTTTATAGTTAGTTATAGCCCGTTTGACAATTTTGTTTTGCCAGGGACAAATGATCGTGAATTATTAGAGCGATATAAAAGAAATGAGCAGGAATATTCTAGATTTGTATTCTGTGGTATACGCGACTTGAAGAAAGAAGTTGTAAATAAAGTAGGCGATGAAGTTCTTGATTTAGATGGGAAAGATGATTATATCGATCATTATCTTGATGATAGGCAAGAAAACACTACATTAAAAACTGTTGATGATTTAGCAAATGAATTTGCCGATGCGATGGAAAGGGTATTGTCATTAGAAAAGAGGAGTGCTGGGATCTGGTCTCAAATTTTGCAAGATGCAGATCAATTACAACCTTCTTTATATTCTGATCTTTGTCGTTTTGAATATGAATCAACCAAAGCTAAACTTTCTTCAGATTTTAAGAAGTTATCTACTGGTCATAAGTACTTCTTGCATTCGCTGGTTACTATTATTGCTAACATAGAGGATAATTGTCTCGTATTGTTTGATGAACCTGAAAATCATTTACATCCGCCATTGTTATCTTTTCTTATTTTATCGCTAAAAAAAATTTTGTATCAGAATAGATCAGTGATGTTCATTGCGACTCACTCTCCTGTAGTATTGCAAGAAGTATTTTCAAATAATGTATATGTTGTAAGACGATATGGTGAAAAATCTAGTATTACACATCCTATGATAGAAACATACGGAGCAAGTATTTCTGATATTACAACGGATGTTTTTGATTTGAATACCGATGTGACAAATTATTATGATTCTATTGATTATTTATATAGTAAATGGGAAATAGACAAGATTGAGGACTTAGATGTAATGTTGAGAAGCTTTGAGGAAAAACTTGGACATAAACTAAGTAATCAAATTGAATCATATGTTATAAACCGTTTTATAAAGGATAAGAATGTGGACGTTAAATAAGCCTTCATTAAGGAAAACAATAGGTAAAGATATTGATGAGTTGGTAGATCATTGTAATATGTTAGAAGATACTGATAAACCAATAATTAAGAAGCTTTATCGAGATTATGAACAACGCGGTGGAAATGTTACAGATGCTCATTTAAGCACAATCTCAGATGATAAGGCAAAAGCTATTCAAGGACAATATCCCAAAACATATGATGGTGGGGCATTAAACTATATCAGAAAAGAACTTATTGATCATGTTCAATTGTGCCCTTGCTGTAGTAATTCATCAGATTTTACACTTGATCATTATATGCCACAATCCTCGTATAAGGCTTTGTCTGTTTGTAGATTAAACCTCATACCTATGTGTGGAGTGTGTAATAATCTGAAAAATGGGAAAACATATAGTGATTTCTTGCATGCATATTATGACAAAGTACCTGAACAAGAAATAATTAAAGCAAAGGTTTGGATAGTTAAAAAGAGATTTGTTGTAAAATTGAAAATTAATGATTCAATTATAACAGATCCCGTTATATGTAATAAGATAAAGCAACAGGTTAAAGAACTTCAAATTATGCAACGTCTCAATAAAGCTGCTCAGCAATTTATTGCGAATTTATGTATATCATGTAGCTGTACCAATAGTGAAGGGCTAAAAGAATGGATTGATGAAATGATACTTCATTATGATAGCTTATATGGTATAACGGATTGGAGGTGTGCTGTATTAAGGGGTATTAAGTCATGTGAACAATTGGATATAGATGTTGTATTACATAATAAAAATAATCCGAGATTTTAAAGATTTATAAAAGAATACTTGAGAAAATCATAAGTCTGATGACTTTATTTCTACAATGTATACAAAAGTGGTGGAGTTGCATATACCTCATATTGCATGAAAAAGTAGTTAAAACAAGATGTTTGTCGAAAGTTAATATTTATATGATAGCATGGCATAGTTTAGTATTGGTTAGTGCCATGCTATCCTCACCAATGGTTGGGCTGGTCATAGTTGGAATTGATGCAATTTTAGGCATAATTGATAATTCTTATTTATGATAGAAAAGTTTTTTAGACTATAAGGATTGTTTTTTGAGTCTAAATGTTTTCAATAGTTGGATCAAAACCGAGGAAAGATTTAGTTTGTTTAGACTGGAGCTCACCAGTTTCCCATTTACTTACAAATATAATATGTGAGTTTTTTGCCAAGTATGTCAACTAAATATTAGAGGATTTCACGTTGTTCAATTTGCTGAGCAAATGGAAAAATAGAATTAATTCTTTTCCCTCTATTTAACTTTACTTTAATGGACGTATATATTAGTACGTGGATAAAGTAAAGTTGGTAAGCGAATAATTTAGTTTTGTTCCATTATAAACGGAATAAATGTAGTTATTTTACAAAAACTGGCGGTATAATATTGTGTTTTCTTGTTTTATTTGGTATTTTTGCAATCAAAGAAGAAATAGATTGATTATGATAGCAGAATTCACAGTAGAAAACTTCTACTCAATAAGGTCGACTCAAAAAATAAGCTTTGAACCTTCATCAGACAGTTTCATGTCGGATGAATATACTTATGAAGTTAAGGATGGTGTAAGATTACTTAAAGTAGGAATAATATATGGGGCAAATGCATCTGGTAAAAGCAATGTGCTGGGAGCTATAGAATTTTTCAAGATGCTGGTGTTAAGGGTGCCGAAAGGTCGTAATGATACAACTAGAGCTGTTCCTTTTTTATTAGATGAAACTTCAAAGACTAAGACGACAAAGATGTCTATGTCTTTTTATGTGAATCAATTGAAGTATATTCTTAGCTTTGAACTTGATAAAAAGCGTATATATTCCGAAACATTAACTGTATATGAATCCATACGTCCTACAAAACTATATAGCCGTAGCTATGATCCTGATACAGATTCTTCAGTTATAGAATTTGGAACAAACCTGAAAATGGCAAAGAAAAATCAGGATGCCATAGCAGGAAACACCATAAACAATTGCAGTGTGCTTGCTGCTTTTGGAAACAGTAATGTAGAGAAGACTAAGCTAAATGATGTCTATGACTATTTTGCAAAGCAGGTAAAAGATGTTCTTGCTCCTGGAATGCTTTTGTCGGGATATGTCAAACGTCATTTGGATAAAGACAAGGATGGAAATTTGAAAAAATTTATATTGAACTTTTTAAAAGCTTCGGATTTTAATATTGAAGATGTTACTCTGCATGAAGAAGAGGAACTTATCACGCCTGAACTGGAACAACTAATTCAGAAAGCTCCTATTGATGATGATGCAAAATCAGAAATGTTGAAAAAAGGTAAAATCACAAATACAGAATTGACATTTACTCATAAGGCCGGGAATGGTTTGTATGAATTATCTGAAGAGTATGAATCAAACGGTACTATGAGATTTTTAGGAATGGCTGTAATACTGAATTTCCTTCTGAAAAAGAACCAGTTTGTACCCATAGATGAGGTTGAAACAAGTATTCATTATGAATTGCTATCTTATTTCATAAAAGTATTTTTGGCTAATAGCAATCAGACTTCACAAATGCTATTGACAACTCACGACATTAACCTATTAAACGAGGAGTTTATACGCCGTGATACAATATGGTTTACGGATAAAGATGAACAGGGACAAACAAATGTTGTTCGTCTTTCAACTTTAGGGCTGCATAAGAATCTTTCGCCTTATAATGCATATAAACAAGGTAAATTAGTGAAACTTCCATTCCTGGGTAGCCAGTATTTTGATTTAAATGATTGATGCAATGGGACGAACGGTAACAAAAAGTATTGCCATTATAGGAGAAGGAGAAACTGAATGGTTCTATTTTGATTCTTTGAGAATAGCTTGTCGCTATCCATTTAAAGTAGCTCCTGATTTTCCGCAGCATAGTGATATACGCCATATATTGAAATTGATTGAATCCTATTTGAATAAGCAATATGATTATATAGTATGTTTATTCGATATGGATAGACTATTACAATTCCCTTCTGAAATGCAGCTTTATCAAAATGCTAAAAAGAAGTATTCTGCTAAAAAGTATGGAGGTAAAATAAGATTCATAGAGACTAATCCTTGTACAGAGTTTTGGTTTTTGCTGCATTTTTTACCTAATGTAGTTTGCCGTAAGTATGAAAGTTACGAGCAACTACTTCCCGAATTGCAGAAGTATATGCCCGGATATGAAAAAACAAAACGCTATTTCATTAAGACAAATCTTTATAAGTACTTGATAGAGAATGGTGACTTGGAAAAAGCAATGAATAATTCAGAAAAGCTGTGTCTCTTGTGTCAAGAAACTCCGGAAGATTTAAAAGCTTATTCAGAGATACATGAAGTAATAAAATTGCTTAATAATATTGAGTTATAGATTTAGAGAATACAAAAGTAGAATCATGAAAATACAATCAGTTCATATAAGAAATTATAGAAAATTAAAGAATTGCCACATAGATTTGGGTGATCAAGAAACGATTTTAGTTGGGGCAAACAATAGTGGTAAGACTTCAGCAATTAGTGCTATTGTTTGGTTTCTAAGAAACACAGAAAAATTTACTTTAAAAGAGTTTACCGCAACTAATTGGGTACTAATCAATAAAATTGGTGAAAAATGGTTGGAAAATGATCCTGTAGATGAGGCATTACTGAGTCCCCACAAATGGGAAGATATTGTGCCATCAATGGATATTTGGATAAATGTGGAAGATGGCGAGCAGTATCGAGTAAATCATTTGATACCATCAATCAGTACTTGGGATGGTAAAAGAGTGGGAGTCCGTGGACAATATGTTCCTAAAGATGTAAAAAAACTTTATACTGATTACAAAGAAGCCAAAACAAAGGCAAAAGCTTTAGAGAGTACTGAGGAATGGAAGGAAGCTGACTTTCCGGAACTATATCCTAGAAACTTATGTGATTTTTTGGGTAAAGGCTCAAATCTACGAGAGTATTTCAGTGTTAAGTATTACATTATAGACCCAAAACTTGATCCTGATGACGAAGATAAAGTGCAAAAGACTCCTGACAATGAACTTGATAACAATCCACTAGAAGGGTTGATCAGAGTAGACACGATCCTGGCGTCTAGAGAATTTTCTGATCCTGAAGGACAGGCTGATAATGATATAGATACGTTGTCAAAACAGTTCCAGCAATATTATAAGAGCAGTATTGACGAAGATGATGAGCTAACTTCAGGGGGATTAAAACTACTTGGAGGTATTGCAACAGCAAATAAAACTTACGATGAAAAATTAAGAAAGACTCTTGAAGTTCCTGTTGGTGAGTTGAAAAATATTAATTATCCTGGATTCCAAAATCCTGAGATAAAAATACAAAGTAAGATTCAAATTGAGGAAGCCATAAAACATGATTCAGCTGTCCAATTTGTTATAAAAGGTATGGAGGATTTGGTACTTCCAGAAAAGTACAATGGCCTTGGATATAGAAATCTTATTTCTATTTATTTGAAACTGATAGACTTTAGAGAAAAATGGTTGAAAACATTAAGAGATGGGAAAAATATTGAGCCTATCCATATTGTATTTGTTGAAGAACCGGAAGCACATCTACATGCCCAAGCTCAGCAGGTATTCGTAAAGAAAGCTTTTGAAGCTTTATGTAATAACAAACTAATAAAAGAGACTCCTTGGCTAAGTACGCAACTTGTGCTAAGTACTCATTCAAATCATATTGTTAATGAACTTGATTTGAATTGCATGCGCTATTTCAAAAGAGTAATAGATGCAGGTGATAAAATACCTATCTCAAAAGTTGTGAACTTATCTAATACATTTGGGATAGACGATGAAACAAAAAAATTTGTAACGAGGTATATTCGTTTAACTCACTGTGATATATTTTTTGCAGATGCTGTTATCTTTGTTGAAGGTCCAGCAGAAAAAATTCTTGTTCCCAGTTTTATTAATAAAGCTGGGTTAGATTCTTACTATATTTCTATTATAGAGGTGAATGGAAGACATGCGCATAGTTTCCGTCAACTTATTGAAAAGATTGGAATAGCGACGTTAATAGTAACAGATATAGATGCTACTGAAACAAAAATAGGCGAAGATGGAAAAGAAAGACATCCATCTGTGATTACAGCAAAGGAAAAAGGTTATAAAACAGGTAATCCTACCGTTAAAAGTTGGTTCCCTGAAAAAGAACAAATAGACGACTTGCTAGCACTGGAAGAAAAAGAAAAGATTGTAGATAATGTAAGAATTGCATTTCAAACTCCTGTTAATGTTAAATGGGATAAAAATAAAAATGATTTTACAGAAATATGTCCTTATACTTTTGAGGATGCACTGATATTTACTAATCTTGAATTATTTCGACAGGAAGGGCTCCGGAAAATGGGAGCCATTACAACAATAGCGAATTTGTTAAAGAAATGTGGATCAGCCAATGAATTACAACAAAAAATATTTGATAAATTAGAAGATAAAAATGGCTTCAAAAAAGCTGATTTTGCAATTTCACTGCTTTATGAAGACTATTTTGTTGATTTAGTAGCCCCTGTATATATTCAAGAAGGGCTTAATTGGATGAAATTATATTTGGACTCTAATGGAAATGACAATGGAAAATAATAAAGATGCTCAAGTTGACGAAATGCTAGAAAAATGTATTTTTTCAAAGCCGCGTAAGAGTTTTTTTCTTTTTGCCGGAGCTGGCTCTGGAAAGACACATTCATTAGTTCTTCTTTTAAAAAAAATACGTGATAGGATTGGAAAAGACCTATTAATGCAGGGAAAGAATGTAGCTGTTATTACTTTTACGAATGCAGCAACAGATGAAATTTTTAATCGTTTGGATTATACTTCTGTTTTTCATATATCAACCATTCATAGTTTTGTATGGGATATTATAAGGCATCATCAGGCAGATATTAAGAAATTATATTGTTTTTATATCGAAGAAGACATAAAAGTATTAGAAAAGAAATTAGATGAAACAAAAAACAAAACTACGAAAACATATTTTGCAAACGTAGAAAAACTAAAATATCAAAAAGAGCGATTAACAAAAGCACAAACAATAGAGAAGTTTGTGTATAATCCCAATGGTAGCAATCCAGAGTATAATGCGTTGAAACATGCTGAGGTGATTAAAATTTCAGCCCAAATGATTAATGAAAGCGATATGCTGCAACGTATCATAGCACAACGATATCCGATACTTTTGATTGATGAGAGCCAAGATACAAAAAAAGAATTGGTTGATGCCTTTTTTGAAATTCAAAAAAATTATGCAGATATTTTTACTTTAGGGTTGCTTGGTGATCAAAAGCAACGAATTTATACTGACGGAAAAGAGAATATAGGAAGTATTATCCCTAACAAATGGGAGAAACCAAGAAAAAAGATGAACTATCGTTGCGCTAAACGAATAGTTAAATTAGCTAATGCGATTGGTAAGGATATTGAGCTTCATGCAGAACAAGATCCACGTGAAGATGCTAATGAAGGTACTGTTAGGCTTTTTGTAATTCAGCAATATGATGGTATAAACAAAGATGAAATAGAACAAACCGTGATGGAAATGATGAGTGAGTATACTCATGATAAAAAATGGAGTAGTATTGATGCAGACATAAAAATTCTGACATTGGAACACATGATGGCTGCGCGTAGGCTGGGATTTGATAGTTTTTATGCCTCACTTAGTAGGGTTTCAAAATATCAGATGACTTTTCTTCAGGGTTCTGTATCGGAAATAGAATTTTTCACTAAGGAATTATTACCCATTGCAGAATCTATGGAAGGAGATGGACGAGGTGCATTAGAAATTTTGAAAAAATACTCACCTTTATTAAGCAGACAAAATACAGAGAAACCATATGAGTCTTATTTAAAATGCAGGGAAGAAGCAAGAAATACTGCAACGCTGATTGCAGAAAATAAAACCATACGTGAAATAGTAAGAGCTGTATCAAATTCTCAATTATTGAGTATTCCAAATGTTATAGATAGAGCTAGTAATTTAGTTTATAATGATGTAAAAGAATCAGACGATGAAGAGTTGGTTGCATGGGTCAATGTAATGGACTTGCCTATCGAAATGGTGAAAATTTATAATAATTACGTAAATCAAAATACTAGATTTGATACTCATCAAGGGGTTAAAGGATTAGAATTTGATAGAGTTATGGTAATTATAGATGATTCTGAATCTAAAGGTAATATGTTCAGCTATGACAAATTGTTTGGTATAAAAGATTTATCAGATATAGATAAGAAGAATATTAGTGATGGTAAAGAAACTTCTGTTGAACGTACTCAGAGATTATTTTATGTTACTTGTACTAGAGCAAAAGATTCACTTGCAATTGTGATGTATACAAATAATCCTGAAGGGGTGAAGACTGATGCGATCAGAAAAGAGTGGTTTACAGAAGAGGAAATCGTTGTGATGTAATATACGGAATTTGTAACGCTGAATGAAGGAACTTCAAGGTTTCATCAAAAAGCTTAAAGATATTATACGTTGCCAGTATAATGGCTTACATATTACAGCATTTACGTCATTAAACAATTTACTTGGAATAGATGAAGAGAATAATATTGTTTCACGTTTAATTACTAAGAAACAGTAAGTTATTTTATAGAATGCGTAGTTATTGCCATTTCATTTTAAAGATTCAAATTTATATATTGGTGACTAGAAATACAACAGATAAAAATGAGTGTTATTATAATTCCACCTTATGGTCTGATTGAAGAGAGTTAAAAGATATAGATTTTTCCCTTTAAAAACTATAAAAAATAACTAGAGTAAGTCTATGGATTTTAGTCATATAAAGCATTTAGTTAGATGTAAAACGCAATGAATTGAGCGTTATTCAGAGATTTCTTTCTGTTATATTGGGAAAAAATATACTTTTGTAATTGGTTTAAATATTCTGACGATGGCAAACAAAGATATTAATAGAATTAAGGTCGTACTAGTCGAACAGAAAAAAACAGCCAAATGGTTGGCTGAGGAACTCGGTAAGGATCCCGCTACAGTAAGTAAATGGTGTACAAATCTATCGCAGCCGAGTTTGGAGACTCTTGTTGAAGCATCAAAAGTTTTGGGTGTAGATGTGAGAGACTTACTTATTTCAACAAAAGATGAACCCCGTTATATCAGAATTGATTAAGACAAACTGATAATTAGTAGACAATTACTGTTTGGGGGTGTTAATAAAAACTTGATGTTTAGAAATTATGGATATTAGAGAATTTGCTCAAGAATTTCAAGAAAATATTAAGATGGCTATAGAAATGGGTAAAACAGACCCGGACCTGGAACTAGCCAGTGCTATCTTGGAATATATAGAAGATAATGGAGAAGTCAATGCTCCAGAGTTATGTGCATTTCAAAAGACACGTACGCGTATTACTGCGTATGACTATAACGATGAAGCTGAATCTCTCGACTTATTTTACTTAATTAAAGCTGATACATTGCTGGGTAAGATTAACAAAAGTAAGATTGAACAGGGATTTAATTATCTTATGTCATTCTATCGTGAATCAATGAATAATACACTGCTGAAGTCTATAGATGTTAGCAGCAATGATGAGATTGTAGAAGTTGCAAAACTGGTACAGAGTACAAAAGGGCAGATTAACCAATTGCGTTTATATGTCATTACTGACGGACTAACAGAATCGGATGCTGCTGGTGCTGCTGTTGAATCCGATGATGGAGAATATATTATCGAATTTAATGTTTGGGATATGCAGCGTGTGTATCAGCAACATAATATAAGAGCCGGCAAAGAAAAAGTAGAAATAGATTTTCCTACAGAATATAACACGGAGCTCCAATGTCTCAAGATGAGCGAAGAAAATCCTTTTGTTGATGCTTATATGGCGATTATTCCTGGTGGTACCCTTGCAAAAATATATAAAAAATATCAACAGGTTTTGTTGGAAAAAAATGTACGTACATTCCTGCAGTTTAAAGGTAAAGTAAATAAAGGCATCAGAAAAACTTTACGTGAAGAGCCGGATATGTTCTTCTCATATAATAATGGTATATCTACAACAGCCAGTGAAATTGAAGTTAAAGACGTAGATGGTACATTATATATCACCCGTTTGTATGACTGGCAGATAGTTAATGGAGGTCAGACAACAGCCTCAATTGCTGCATGTTTACATGACAAAGAGGTAGAATTGAGTAAAGTATTTGTACCTATGAAAGTCAGTGTAATTCGTGACGTTGAGAATAGCGATGAAATAGTGAAAGCCATTTCTACATCTGCCAACAGTCAGACTGCAATCAAAAATTCTGATTTTTCCGCAAATGAACCTTATCTGATTGATTTGGAGAAATACAGCCGCACAGAATGGGTACCTAATGGAAATTCGAAGCCAGTATGCAAATGGTATTTTGAACGTACACGTGGACAATATATTGATCAGTTGGCTCAACTCAGTGGTTTCAACGAAAAGTCTTTTAAACGGGAATATCCTAAAAATCAAAAGATTACTAAGACGGATATAGCAAAATATGAGGCTTCATGGAATATGCAACCTTATAATGTATGTCGTGGTGCGGAGAAAAATTATACTACGTTTGTGACTGATATAAAGAGAGATAAGCCATTGGTGACCAGTACTTATTTCAAACATATTGTTGCCAAATGTATTCTGTTCAATACGATTGATTCCATTGTTAAATCTAAGAAACTAGGTGGCTATAAAGCAAATATGAATACTTACCTGATGGCTGCAATTTCTTTTCTGTCGGATAAGAAACTTAATTTGGATTACATTTGGGAAAACCAAATGATTCAGCAAGAGGTGATCGATCGCATCGAAGAATTAATACCTTTAGTATGGATGCATCTTACTGGTAGTACAAGTGGAGGTAATCAATCATCCAATGTTGGTGAATGGAGTAAAAAAACTGAATGCTGGAACAGGCTTAAATTAAAATTAGGAGATTTTGAGAAGTTTGGTCAGGATTTAATGCAGAAAGAGACAAACGAAGACGGCTCATGCTTAAATGAAGCTCAACGGAGTCGAATTAAAGAAGCAGAGGCTATAGAAGCAAATTATTGGTTCGCATTAGCAAATTGGGCAAAAACACGAGACTTACTTACTCCATTAGACAGGAAGGCTGCATTCAATTTTGGGACAATGCGTTCACGTAACCGTGCATTCAATTCATTGAAACAGGCTCAGTATGCCTTAAAGATAGTTGAAAAAGCTATAGAGCTTGGCTTTAAAGGATAAGGGAGTTTATATGGCAACAACAATATATACATATCTACATAACGACGATCTCAATGGTTCTAGAATAGTGAGCATGGATGATTGTATGTGTAAATTGTACAACATCAAGCGCGAAGACAATAATTTTCTGAAAGATTTCAATGATGATTTGCAGAATCCGGCCCTCTATATTTTGGTAAATAAGGATAAGAGGAAAGCTTATATTGGAGAAACTGACGACTTTACCAAAAGAATTGTGCAGCATCTTTCTAAGAAAGATTTTTGGGATGAAGTAATGGTGTTCTTGGCTAGCGATGGTGCAACATTAAGTAAGACGGAAGTTCAATATCTTGAATTTCTTGCATACAACAAAGCATCAGAGATGAAGTCATACGACCTGTCAGAGAATACGCAAACGCCAAAGAATCCTCATATGAGTGTAATACAAAAGGCAAAAACGGATAAGTTTTTTAATTATGTTCAGTTTTTGGCTAAATTTGTAGGTAGCGATATTTTTGAAAAGCGTCCGAATGTAATTCTCAGAACAACACTTGAAGCTGTCCAACCTAAAGTTACTCCTGTGGATATTGATTACACGAACGAGGATTTAAAGGGACGTATATATCTTTCCTTGAATGGAGAAGGTAAATATACAAAGCGCGAAATAGTTCTTGCCATTGTGAAACAGTTCTTGAAGTTATCTCCTGAAACGACGCTAAGTGAATTAAAAGCCACTTTTCGGCGGGATTATTTAGGAAGATTTGCACAATATGAGTTTATTCAGGAAGATATTGAAAGTGCAAAGAATTGGAGGGAGCTAGGTGAAGATCATAATCACTACTTTATAAATGATATACTTACAAGTGGTGACGGTGTGAATTTTGTGATTTGTGTAGAATGGGACAGAACAAATATTATCAAAGTTCTTGGAATAGCTAAGGCTTTGGGATGGACATTTGAAATAATAAAGGAATAGTATATAATGATTGACAATACTGATATTCAAAATACACCTGATAATATTGATACTAAAGGGAAATTGTGGATTGAAAGGGAGTTCTCACATCCAGAACGAACCATACGGCTTGCAACTTCGTTTAGTGGTATTGGTGCAATAGAATATGCAATACGAAGATTAGGATTAAAATCAAAAATTGTATTTGCTGGAGATATTGATGCAAATTGCAAGAAATCATATTTTGCCAATTACGATATTAAAGAGGAACAATGGCATACTGATATACACGAGTTTGATGCTACACCTTATAAGGGTAAAGTTGACTTATTTGTAGGAGGCGCTCCTTGTCAGGCATTTTCAATAGTTGGAGAACAACTTGGCTTTGAAGATACTCGTGGAACGTTGTTTCGGGAATTTGCTCGTGTCGTGAAAGAGTGTCAACCTAAAGTATTTATCTTTGAGAATGTACAAGGACTCTTCAAACACGATAAGGGACGAACATGGGGAGTCATATATAATACTTTCCGTGATTATTGTGGGTATGATGTCCATTATCAACTCTTAAATGCAAGAGATTATGGTATTCCTCAAACTAGAGAACGGTTGTTTTGTATAGGTTTTAAGAAACCTACAAAGTTTAAATATCCGGCACCAATACCTCTTAAATATAAAATGTATGACTTCTTGGAAGATTATGTTGGGAGTGAGTATTATGATGCAAAATCGAGGTTGAAAGTCCTTTCTCAAGAAAAAAAACATCGTGATGGTCTTATTAATGGTACTTCAGAGGAACAATTCAATGATTTCATATTTCAAATAAATGAGGTGGATGACAAATATTATTTATCTGAGAAGGTAGCAAAATATGTTCTATGTACAGGAACAAAGAACTTCAAAACACCTGTAAAAACAGACCTGGACATAGCCCGTCCGCTCCTTCATTCTATGCATAAAATGCATAGGGCAGGTGTTGATAACTATGTTACATATAATAAAGCAAAAGGTATTGACGGATTGCGTAAACTTACTCCTAGGGAGTGTTTGCGTCTTATGGGTTTTAAAGATGATTTTAAGTTGGTTGTCAGTAACACATCTGCATATATGGAAGCAGGTAACAGTATTGTAGTAGATGTACTCATTGCTTTGCTCAAGCAGATGGATATTACAAAATATGGTAGAGATAATGAAGAATAGATTTGATGACATACAAAATACGAAAAGTAATCTTGATGTAGAAAGAGACTGGAGGCAAATGGAATTTTCCTATCCCGAACGGACGGTTCGACTTGCAACTTCTTTCAGTGGCATTGGTGCCATTGAACATTCTTTTCATAGATTGGGATTAAAATGTCAGATTCAGTTCGCTGGAGATATTGATGCAAACTGTAAAAAAGCATATTTTGCAAACTATCCTATAACAGAACAACAATGGCACACTGACGTTCATGACTTTGATGCAAAACCTTATAAAGGTAAAGTAGATTTATTTGTAGGTGGAGCTCCTTGTCAGGCGTTCTCTTTGAGAGGAAAGCATGGAGGTTTTGAAGATACTCGTGGAACTCTGTTCAGAGAATTTGCACGTATTGTAATAGAATGTCAGCCAAAAGTATTTATTTTTGAAAATGTTAAAGGAATGCTGAGCCATGATAAAGGCAAAACCTGGAATGTGATTAAAGAAACATTTGAAAACGATTGTGGCTATCAGGTGTATTTCCAGGTTCTCAATGCAAAGGATTATGGTATTCCCCAAAGTCGAGACAGAATATATTGTATAGGTTTTAAACAAGAAACGGAGTTTAAATACCCAGCTCCTATTGCATTGGAAAAAAGTATGTACGATTTTTTGGATGTAGAATTCGATAAGAAGTATCTTTTGAAGAGTAAAGGGGCACAATTTGTGACAAGAAGTATTAATTATCAGAAAAGTTATACCCAGGTAAATGGAGATGTGGCTCTTTGTCAGAAAAGGAATCAGCAATTTAATTGGCATGGGGATTTTGTTTTTCACCCAAAATTAAACGAAGATAAAGAAACTCCTGAAACAGACGAATGCCTGTTTTGTGTCTCTGATTACGAGGAAGATTATTATTCTATCAATCAACCAGAAAAGTATGCTCTTGATTGTTCAGACACTAATATTGCTCGTATGATGAAAGCCTCGTCAGATGAAATAGATTCAAGTATGGGACGTTTCAGAAAACTGACTCCGAGAGAATGTTTACGCTTGATGGGATTTGACAATTCGTTCAAGATTGTAGTTTCAGACACAGAAACATATAAACAATCGGGTAATAGCATAGTTGTAGACGTATTAATGGCATTATTAAAACAAATAGACATTACAAAGTATGGAACAGAAATATAATGATAAAATGGAATCTGTTGGTTTTAACCAGCTTGTCTGTGACATCTTTTTAAACTGGGAAGATGTCAAGGATGAAATTTTATTACCTGATCGTAAAATTGGATCCGGTAATGGAACTGTACATGTCTTTTTAGGAGCAGCAGATGCAGATCTTCACAAAGAATTTGCATACTATTACAATGCTGTTGAACACGGTGAAGATACTGCTAAACAGGCTGTCAAAGTAAAACATTATTTTCTTAAGAGTAATGTTCTCAGTATGTTAGGATATGTATGCCAATATTATAAAAGCAAAGGAAAAGATTATAACGGAACTGTTTCTTTAATCCTAGAGCAACTTGATAATACACCCTGTCATGACGGACTCATCTCTACAGAGTCTTTTTTCAAATTATCAACTGGCTCCAATAAGCTACGTCCGTACTTTAAGCAGTTTGAAGAAAAAGGTGTTTTCCATAAAATCATACGCCAGTTACTAGTCCCTGAATCAGCTTATAAAATATCATTATATAAGAATAGTAATAATGAATATGCTGCATTTTGGTTAATTGGATTTGATGACTTAAATAATTTTGAAGCTGATTCAACAAAGTCTTATATTGAACCTGCAAATAGTGTTGTAGAAAATTCAGACCACCTTCAGCAGATTTTCTATGGTGCTCCTGGTACAGGTAAGTCATTTCGTATAAACGAAATTACCCAAAGTCAAGATGTAATCCGTACAACCTTCCATCCTGATACAGACTACTCAACTTTTGTCGGAGCCTATAAACCGACAACAGTTGAAGAAAACGTCATGACCGTTATTGGTACGAAAGCTGTTCCTGTTGAAAATCCAGATGGTTCGATCCGTAAAGAATCCAAGATTGTCTATGAATTTGTTCAGCAGGCGTTTCTGCAAGCTTATACGAAAGCTTGGGAGAAGTATGCCAATGCTATTGATGCTGTACCGGAGAAACAATATCTCGTAATTGAAGAGATAAATAGGGGAAACTGTGCTCAAATATTCGGAGATCTGTTTCAACTTCTTGACCGTAATGCAGAAGGATTCTCCGACTATCCGATTACTGCGGATGCGGACATGAAACGGCAGTTGCAGAAGGCCTTTAAAGGACTTTCCTTAACAAATTCCGAAGTTATCAACGAACTCTATCATGGACGGAATGTATGTAAGGAAGTCATAGATGGTGATATTCTGCTTCTTCCTAACAATCTGTATATTTGGGCCACTATGAATACAAGTGACCAAAGTCTGTTCCCTATAGACAGTGCTTTCAAACGTCGCTGGGAATGGACTTATCGTCCAATATCAGATGCCAAGAAAGGCTGGCAGATAAAGGCCGGCGATAATCTATATGACTGGTGGAATTTCCTGGCTAAAATAAACGATAAGATTGGTTCTACAACCAACTCTGAGGATAAAAAATTGGGATACTTTTTCTGTAAAGCAGCTGATAATGGTATCATTTCTGTAGAAACTTTTGTCGGCAAGGTTATATTTTATCTTTGGAACGATGTATTCAAAGACTATGAATTTGGTGACAGTATATTTGATGATGGAAAAGGAGGTAAACTAACCTTTGATAAATTTTATACTGTTGCTGAAGGCAATACAAAAGTTGTGGAAGAAAATGTGGTAGTTTTTCTATCAAATTTGGGATTGCAAGTCATAGAGAATGAGATAGAATCAGTACCTGATGATATTTCAAGTTCCGGATTGAGAATTAAAGTAAACGACAGGGAAGTTTATAAATATAATGCTATAGCATATACTGCAGTTGAAGAATATGTAAAATTAAATCAAGATAAATCTGCAGATGAAGTAGCACGTATTTGGGATAAATTTGTTTCCTGTAATCCAACAAGTTGGTTTATTGTTACTGAAGCAGGACGTCAGACATTATCGCCAAGATACGCAAGTTACAGTTACGAGATAAAGTGTTCTGACGGTAAATCTGTATATGTAAATAAAGATGGTTGGCGAAGAGCAACAGACAAGACTCCAAGGGATACAGTACAAGAATTTATTGATGCTGTAAATGCTGAAAATTTAGCAATCCATATCAAGGTGATAAATCAGTAATTAATTATGCGAATACTTATTGAGGAATACCAGTATAATGTGGCTGATGTGAAAGACATTCTGCAAGGTATCGATGCTTTGGAGAATGTAGAAGGCCGCGTATCTATTCATTATGTGGGGTATTATTATAATACGCTCTTGAAGGACTGTGTATTCATTTTGCCGAAGGTATTGCTTAAGGATGTAAATGGTAAGGAACTGGTATTTGGTAAATATCGGCCTGAGGAAATTGCCAACCTTGATGAAAACAATCCGTTGGAACTGGAAGAGAAAAACTTTATTTATAAGTTTGCCGTTTGGATATATAGGGCTATAGTAGTATTCAAAAACAATAAGAATAATGACTCAGATATAATCTATCATTCCAGAATAGTACAGGTAGGTAACGGAATCCGAAGACTTAGCAATACGTATTTGGATATTCTACTGTCTTTAATACAGTTCAATCGTGATAACAGAAACTTTATTTTCTTTATAATAAAGAACCAGCACAGCGGTCTGAACAAAATAAACTGGACCCGTACTATTGCATCCTCCAATGCAATCATACAGAACGGGCAGCCCATCTATCTTAATCCGATAAACAAGAAAAGACAGATAAACTTTGATGAAGAGCTGCTTGTTATTTTCTTCTCCATACTGAATTATATAGGTGATATCTATGGTTTCCCAAAAGAAATTTACTGCCAGTATCAGCTGATAACCGGTAAGAAATTTGAAGTCTATCTGAATGGGCTCGGGAAAACACGTCTTCATCAGATTAAGTATAAGTATTTTTCTGATAAAGCACTGCTTCTGTGGAATCTTTGCTATGCTTTTTTTGATGAAAGCAAGAAGGTGTATATAAGTACAGACAAACGCGAATATCTGCTGGTAAAGAACTTCTACATTGTATTTGAGGCAATTATTGATGAACTAGTAGGTGATAGTCCGCTACCAGATGGTATGGATAAAAAACAGGAGGATGGTAAGATTGTTGACCACCTGTTTACTGCTGCAAGCCTTACTGATAGTGAAGACTTCCACGATAAAGAAAAAGCAAGGCAGACGTATTACATAGGTGATTCGAAATATTACAAAATGGGACATGAGCTTGGACGGGAATCCATTTATAAGCAATACACATACGCCCGCAATGTCATCCAATGGAATCTTGATATATTCAACGACTTCAATGAAACCGTAAAAAGCTCTCATGTTCGTTTGCGTGATGAGAAAACGGAAGGCTATGAAATTATTCCTAATTTTTTCATTTCAGCCAAAATGGACGAGGATTTTGACTACACAAACGATGGTATAGAAAAAACGAACAGACAGAAAAATAAACATAAGAACGTGCAATTCAAAAACCGCCTGTTTGACCGTGATACTATGTTGCTGTTTCATTATGACGTGAATTTCCTGTTTGTATTGTCTCTATATGCAAGGGATAATTCAAATCAGAAGGCAAACTGGAAGGACAAAATAAGAAATAAATTTCGAAGAGAAATACAAGAATGGCTGCAACATGATTATGATTTTTATGTCATGAAAGCCAAACCTGGAGTTAATGATGAGGAGTATATCAAAACGCACTTCCAACAGCTTCTTGGTAAGATATATACCCCATTCGACAAAGACAGAAGTATTTATTCGTTGGCACTTGAAGATAATTCTGTATATAAGAACGAGAACACGACATTGTTGCAGGAACTCAGAAATTACTTCTTCGTAGAACCTTGTGAGTTGGGGCGGAATCCGATGGAAGTATTGCCACAAGTGGCTGCAACAGCTACTGGAATCGGCACTCTTGGCCCTGATTCGGGAGAAAAAAATGTGCTTACCTGTCTAGTCCGTAAGACTGACGACATTTTTAAATCATATTGTGAACATGCAGGCAAGACGTATACAATGGAACGTATACCAACCGTGAATCTGATTAACATCAAATACCTTTTGCCGATGGTCGGTGGAAAGATAGACGGATATTATGAGATTGAACGTATGGCTTTTGTCGACAATAAAGGAGTGCCTGGACTTCGGTTACGTTTGGGTAAATATCATTCCATAGGCAGCGAGTGGGTAAACATTTACCGTATTAAAATGCAGCCAGGAGAACTGATCTCACTGGATTATACGTTAAAAATGTATCAGGATATTTAAATAGAAAAACAATGGAAGAGGAAAAACACCGTGTAAGAGCAAAGAAAAAGCTTATAAGAGTTACCTTCCCGAATGGGAAAGTGATATGCTATAACAATACTACGTCTACGATGATTAATGTATTGACCGAGATTGGTTCAGATAAATTTCCTGCTATCAATCTTGAATTATGTCATCTGCCGCTGTTGTCAAAGGAGATATATCCTCAATATAAAGAATGGATGAAGCCTGTCTGCGATGGTTGGTATTTAAATGCCCAGTCTAATTCGGATAGTAAATATCTGCAATTACGCTCTATAAACGAGCAGTTTTCATTGGGATTGAATATAGAACTAGGTACCGATTTTGAAACTGAAAAAAAGCCCATTAAGGAAAAGAAGAGTCGTACTAAAGATAAGTTACTTGTAAAATTTCCTGATGGGGAGTATGTCGGTAATGACAGTGCTATGGAGACATTTTTGGAAGTGGTATGGAAATTGGGTATCGATGATATTATGCGGAAAAATCTCACTTGGGGCAGTAATAGTCTGATTACAACATCAAAAGTGATAAATTCGCAAGTCCAGGTCGGTGAAAACCGTTGGATAATAGTTCCCGGTACAACTAAAGATAAAGTAAAATTACTCCGTGTAATAATGGCTTTACTTCATACCAATCTTGAAATTACGATTATTTAATATGGACTTTCAGCAACTGATACAGTATAATAATAATCTTAGAGAGCATCAGGTTGAGGCAAAGCGTAAAATTTATGATGCGTGGAACAGGTATGGTTCTGTGATGTTGCAGATGCCTACAGGAACAGGCAAGACTTATCTGTTTACTTCTATCGTAAATGATATTCTTTCTACCTACCGAGAACTACATAAAGACCTCCATATACTTATAGTGGCTCATAGAACTGAGTTGTTGGACCAAATTTCTGCTACCTTATCCAAATTCGGCATAGCGCATGGATTTGTGCAGGGTGCACGGGAGCAACATCTTTGGAAACGTGTACAGATAGCCAGCATCATGTCGCTGTTGACGGAGAAGAACTACAATAATACGCTCAGACTTAAATTTGATTATATTATTGTGGATGAAGCACATCATTCATTGGCAGATACATATATCAGACTCTTTGAGTTGTTTCCTAATGCAAAGAAACTGGGGGTTACGGCTACTCCCTGGCGATTAAATCATGAGTCGTTTCTCAAATTATACCAGACGTTGATTACATCCCCACAGATTTCATGGTTTATCTCTAAACATCTTCTTGCTGATTTTGATTATGTGAGCATTAAACCGGATTCCTATACTCAGAAACTAGTAGACAGGTCGGAAGTTTCTCAAACAGGTGATTTCTCCAATGCAGACTTGGATAATACGTTTAATACCCAACGTATCAGATCGAAATTGTATGAATCCTACAAGCATTTTGCTGATGGACGTAAAGGTATTATATATGCCATAAACAAACTTCATGCAGCGAAAATAGCAGAACTGTATAGCAGTCATGGAATAAATGCAGTAGCCATAGACTGTGACACTCCCAAAGAGGAGCGTCAGAATCTTATTGAACTGTTTAAGGAAGGACGCATTAAGGTGCTTGTCAACGTGGAAATATTCACTGAAGGATTTGATTGTCCGGATATAAGCTTTATTCAGTTGGCTCGTCCTACAAAATCACTTGCTCTTTATCTGCAACAAGTAGGCCGTGGATTGCGGATTGTAGAAGGTAAAGAGAAAACCATCATTATTGACAACGTTGGTCTGTATAATTACTTCGGATTGCCGGATGCTAACAGAAAGTGGCAATATCATTTTAAGGGGCAAGATGATGTAGAACATGTAACCAATAAAAAAGATAGAATATCCATTGGAGATGCTGACTATGTATTTGATGAAAGCAAATTCAATGAAGACAATGAGGAAATGCTAGTTATACGTGGTGCTACTCTCCGAAATGTTCCCATTAAATCGGTTTTACAAAAATCCATTGTAAAACCGATTCAGGAAATTTCTCTTTGCGATTATTATCTTGTGAGAGGAAATTCTGACGCTTTCAGTGTATATCCATTTGTTAAGAAGAAAGGGAAGGTGACAGGTGGGGTTAGTGGTTGCATCTATGAATATAGCAGCAAACAACATCCCATAATTTTTACTGCAAATACAGACAAAAATATAGAGCTTGTAAAAAGAAATACTAAATTAGAAACAATTATAGGATTTAGTGCTATGTTGCTGCAGATCCCGGAACATGAGATATTGAATCTAGATAATCTTTGTAGAATATCCGGAACAGAAACAAGGGATAAGGCAAGCCTGTTTGAAGTTCTGAAAATGTTATCGGAAATTCAATTGTAAATAAAATTATCTATCATATGGCAGACCGGTTAACTAAAGAACAACGGCATAAAAATATGTCGGCTATTCGTGGTAAAAATACTAAGCCGGAAATAATTGTCCGTAAGTATTTATTCAGTAAAGGATTTCGCTATCGGTTGAATCATGCTCGGTTGCCGGGACATCCCGATATAGTACTGAGAAAATATAGGACTGTAATTTTTGTAAACGGCTGTTTTTGGCATGGGCATAGTGGATGTAAATATTTTGTTCTTCCCAAAACGAATACAGAATTTTGGGAAAATAAGATAAAAGCTAACAAAGAGCGGGATGTTAAGGAGCAACGTGAGTTGGCTGCTATGGGGTGGCATTGCATAACAGTATGGGAATGTCAGTTGAAATCTACAATACGAGAAAAAACATTAGAATCATTGGCATATACACTTAATCATATTTTTTTGAATGATAGAAGTGTAAAGGAATATAAGATACTTGAAGAAAGATTGATGGTGGCTGAATCCAAACCTGATTTTGAATAGTTCTAGTAATGTAAATAAGTGTTTCTGCTTGATGAAGAGATAAATAATTAGTAGCTGTGCTGGAAATTGTATTCAAAAAAGTTTAGGAGAAATGACCAGCTGAGAGTCTTTCATTTATTTTATAAAAATAACTGGGGGCTTATACACCCCCAGCCGGCCGATTTAGCCTTTGATTATCTGTTCGATATAGTGATAAATTGTTCTGATATCGTCCAAGACAAATACCATTTCCATTATATCTGGCTAGCCGAAATATAACTACCCACCCACATAAAGTAGATGCAAAATAGCACATATAAACTTAGCAGAGTCCTCAAAGCTCTGCCTTTTCGCTTTCTGAGCTAGTCGGGCAAATTTTTGCCCAATCTAGCATAAACAATTCTTAATCAACATATTCTTTTCAATTAAAAAATTTATTATTTCTGCAACCTATGTCCCGCAGTAAGGACTTCATGAAAACCTCCTTCTACTATCCTCCCATCCACCCAGCTCTTGCTATCTATCCGGAGATTTCAGTCTATTTTGTATTTACTTAATTATTGATTAACATATACTTTGATCACAAAATTAAATTATTCATCGTAAGAATAATCAAGTAATGAAACTATTTTACATATAATTACGTTATTTTATCTCTCTTGTATAAGAAATAACTAACGGATCTTCTCTGGTTCATTTTTTATTTCCAAAATACCTTGTCAATAAAATCACCATCCCAATTCCCGCTACAGCAATTAAGCCGCAGTAGGCAATAGTCTTCCAAACCAGTCTAGAATGTAAAATCTCTGTATTTTCCATTATCATGATTATGAAAAAAGAGAAGAAGGTAAGTAAGAGGACAATCAGAATATAGAATGTCTTGTGAGAGATAAATATGAACTCCTCAGTCTTAGTGATTCTCTGCTCTGTTTCTGCACATCTAACATTTATTTCTTTTGCAAACCTTTCAAGAATTTCGTTAGAGAATTTTTCAGCTTGATTTATTGTGTTTTGGCTAACTGACAGCTTGTAATGTTCTAAAAACTTTAACATTTCTGTTATGCTATCATATAAAATCTCTACGTTCTTATTCAGATTGGCAATCCTTTGTGCGTTCTTTTCCAGCAACTGTTTTTCTTCCTCTAAAAAATCATTTTTAGGATCGTTTAAGGGAATCTGCGCTTCATTCATTTCAGCGGTAAAATCAAATTTCTTTTTCATAAGCTCATCGTTTTAATCCAGTTTTCGGTTTCTTTCCTAAGGTACGAATGGCAGCACGGGCACATCTTTTTGCCCATAAGAGATCATCCTCGTCCTTATCTCTCCATGGTAATTCGCTTTGTGAACCACCGACACCTCCGGTTGGTGCATTGGGGACTTCCAGCAATCCGACAAATATTGCTACTGCCATATCGGTTAACTCCTGTGAATTGGAGACGAAACGATAATCAAATTCATCGTTAAAATGGTTGAGTACCTTTTCTGGAATGTAGAACCGATGTTCCTGACATTCGTGACTCAATGTATAGGGAACCGTATTCGGATTGTAGATCTTATATTTGGTATAATCAGCGGATGCCGATGGCTTCTGAATCTGTTTCGAATCAGTGTCTTTAGGTTTGTTGTTCGCTGCAATACCTGATCTATAATGAAGTTTCTCCCAAGTGGCAGGAAGTTTTGAAACCATCAGGTTTCTACCAATACCTAGATCGGAAGCTTTGTATTTCGTCTTTCCTTTCATGATAGCATATCCGTGAAGAATGCCATCATCGTCCTTTCGCTCATGTATGATATATCCCTTCTTTGTCAATGCTGCTTTGTATTCATCCCATGACCATGATGACATGGATTTAAGGACATTCATACAATCCCGTGTAACAAATGGCATGTTGACATTTCTTACCTGTTTTGCTGTTGTCCATCCACGTTTCTTTGCCACTCTTTCCGCTGCCCATTGAGCACGAAGGTGTATATTGTGGTCGTTGTTGATCTGTCCGTCTTCATCCATCCGGCAGACGGCAGCATGAAGATGTGGAACTCCGCTATTAGATTCCATATGGAGCCAGACTGTGTATTTGCTGTTGGCCAGATTGGTCGGACAGTTTCGTACTTTCCCGTCCTTGTCTTTGAACACTTGTTTGTCAAACTCTGTAGCGAAATCCTGCCAAAGTTTTTGCCAGTCTTCAATGGTGAAGTCCTTGGTATGTTCGGGTGACGGACTGAGTTCAATTCTGATGACTGAGTTCTTCACCGGACGGAAGCGGGAAAGAGTAAGTTGCATTGAATTCCAGACACCCATTGCATCTGGTTCCGATGGCATCATATTGTCCAATACCCGATAGATTTTTTCCGGATGTTTTTTATTATGTGATTCGCCAGTAATATAACGGATGTCATTTATGCCGTGCGATATTGCTTTAGCCTTTGCGATCATGATTCTTCAGTTTTATTATTGGTTGGAATACTGTTCGGTTCTTTTACGGAATTTAGGAACTGGCAGACATTTTCTGCCACATTGCCAAGCTCCTTCAGCCAGTTTACCATAAATGGAATCTGGTTGAACATCATATGCCGTTGGCTTGCACTCATACCATGAAGGGCTGATGTGTATTTCACTAGGTCAGCACGGCAGTTGTCCAGATTCTGCAGCAGTGCAGCTTCTTCTTTGGAGAGTCTTGCTTTTGGCTTATAATTATATGCCCGCGCAAGCAGATAATCGCTTACGGTCATTCCGCATTGTTCGGCCAGTGACTTGATATGTTCTTTCTGTCGGGGGCTGACTTTGGCCCCGATAAATACGGTTCTCCTATTGTCCGGAGTCTCGTTCTGTTCTGTTTGTTTTATTATTTCTTTTTCCATGAGAATCTAATATTATAACGGGTTAAGGTGCGAGCCTGCGAGTACCGCACCGGCGAAGTGGCTGAGCCGGTGAGAGCGCCAATGTACAACCATAACGGAGTGGAGGTTATACCTTGGCATATCTCGCAACAGTACCTGTTGGAACTGCACGGCAAGCCGTGTCGTATATACAAATGAAATTGGCATTTCGACTGCTACCATAAACGATATAAGTATTCTAGTTATCCAATAAAAGGGGAGAAGATGAATATTCCCTATAACGTCTTTATGACTTTGCTTTATTCTAATATGTACACCCTGCCAATAAAGTAAAGCCGGATTCAATAATGGCTGTCTGGGTTGATTTTATATTCCTTTCCCTCTTTTATGACCATCCTTTTGTTACTGAGGAAAGTGGCAACTTTAACCGCTTTGTTATGTCCCAGCTTAATATCCTGCAGGGCATATCCTTCCTTCAGCCGTTCCAGATAATCGTCATAACTGGTAATACAGACGTTTGTAAAAGCTGCTTCCAGAGCTGCCCGATGCACGCTCTCGGAAATTTCCTTGTACGGATCAAACGGTTCTTTCGCAGGTCTTCCAATTTTCTTTTCCTGGGGCTGATAGGAATCCAGCAGTTCAGGTAAGACTTCATCATTTATACGGAAAGCAAATGGTTCAAATTCCCTATCACGGATATGAATGGCTTCGACCACACTTACTGTCCTGTCCATTTTGTCCACTTCTACCTGCATGACTGTTTCAGCTTTGTTGTTCAGTTCCGTGCCGATGTGACCACGGGCATTCTCGTCATTCTTGTTCTGATGGAGAATGGTATGAATGTGAATCTGGCGGTCATCAGTCCATTGCATGAATCTGGAAATAATATCGGTCGCTTCACTGGGGGAATTGATGTCATAAAGAAAGTCTCGGATGCCATCTATAATCACCAGTCCGAGATCGGGGATTGTGCCGATAGCCTGTTCGACTATAGCCAGACGTATCGGAGGGGCGTACTTGCGCAAAGCCAGCATAATCAGATTGTCTGGATTCTTGTCCTCCGGGAGTCCGGCAAGGCGCAGGATTCTTTTCAATACCTTTTGGCAATGATGGCGTCCCTGTTCTGTATCAATGTACAACACAGTTCGCTTATCCTTTGGAAATGATGAACGGTATTTCAGCACAGTACCGTTTTTCAATGCCGATGCTGCAATGGCAGTAACGTTAAAAGTTTTCTTGCTTTTGGCCTTGCCTATAGAGGCACTGAAGTTCCCCAGTGTACCGATTGCGGCATCATCTACCATCAATACAACCGGTGACTGTTCATAAGCTCCGTTTGCACTTACAGCAGATTCCTCCATATAAGCGGTCAATTCCTCGTCAGTAGGAATTCTAATGTCTGTCTTGTCCATAGGCTTTACACGTTTTTAGGGTTAGCCTTACGACGGGTGACAGCAAGCATCTGTGTCTGTTCTTCTTCAAAAGTCAGTGGAACCTGTACCTTTCTTCCGGTCTCAAGCCATTTGTCCAGTTCATCACGATAGACAAAAAGATGTTTACCTTGTTTGATTACAGGAATGCCCCCATGCTTGACCTTATAATAAAATGAGGATTTGGATATGCCAAGGTAGGTACATACTTCATCCACCGTCATAGGAACGTGATGGTTCTCTTTGACCTTGTTTTGGACTGCCAGACTGTTTTTCAATACAGTTTCCAGATTTTCAATTCTCTTACATAATTCACCTACGACTGTAGGTAAATCGTTAAAGGTTAAATTTTTAAAATGCATAATGTCTTTATTTGTTGTGTTTAAATACGCCACAAACTAAATCAATGACATTATGCAGAAAAATAGGAGACGAGAATCATTTTCCGGTCTGTATTAATTCATTTTTTTCTCACATTGCGCTTTGTTTATAAGAGTATAATCAAATTTAAAATCATCATATTTTGGACTGTCAATAGGAATCTGACTGTGTATGGTATCTTTGAGATTCTTGACAAGGTATCCCAAAGTTGCATTTTTTAATTCATTAGGAAATATGGTTTTTATGAAATTGGCTCTTTCTGATAATGATATGCCTAACCGTTCGCCTATATTCCAGACAAAATGTCGTAATGAAGGTGATGTAAGAGGAGTTTCCATTTTTGAACGAATGGGTTTATACAAATCTGATTGCCCACTTGCCAAATGGTCTATGTTTTCATGTAGTATAAGCAGATTCTCTTTGGTAAGAAATTTTGCGGTAGAATAGGTGGTATATTCATGAATAGCATTTATAATCATTATTTTTCTCTCTAATTCTTCCTTCTGAATTTCTTCCATACGGCTTTCGAATCCCTGGAGATATGAAAAAGCTTCGGGTTTAACTTCTGAAGTAGGTTGTTGCTCCAAAACTTTGATTTCTTTCGAATCATCATGCTGTTCTGATATTGTAATGGATGTAACGATTTCAGAGCTGACAGCTTTATTTTCAGTCGTATCAGTATTCTTTGTCTTTTCCGGTAACTCAATCATTGAAATAACTTCTGTTGCATTGCTAACTTCAATCATTTCTATATCTGAAACTTCTACAGTTGGTTCACTGCATTCTTCAATTATCATATCTGGTTTGGGAATAACCTTGTCAGGTATAGAATTTCTTTGATTATCAGAAAAGATCTGCGGACATTCATCCGTAAGGAATATATAGAATACACGTTGTAATCCTCCGCACGTTATGATTATTACAACGGTTCCTAATATTATAGGTGTTGTATACCTGGTCAGATCTATCTGGTGATTAATGTACAGATATGTTGCAATTACTGAAAAAAGGATACAACTTACTGCAAGTATGAAACTTGTCTTTCGTGCCGATAATTTAATATTGTTTGTCATGTTCTGTAATTATATGTACTAGTTTTTATGGCAAATATATTTTCTATTTCCAAATAGTTGTAATTAGTGACAGATAATCGTTGAGATTTTAAGAAAAATAAGCCTAAAGTACGAAAATCATACTCTAAATCATACTATAATCATACTTTAGGCATATTATTTATATAGGATACAGACTGCTATTCTTTCCTTTTTAGGGTAATCTTATTGCTCGCTTCACGCTTGTTGCTGTCCACTACTTTCATGTATCTTTGAGTCGTGGTTATGCTCTTATGAGCCATCATACTTTGTATGGTACGGATGTCGGTCCCAGCCGCTCCTTGCAGGGTTGCGAATGTTCTACGATACGAATGGAATGTTATATTCTTGGTGATTCCGGCAGAGCGAATCCATTCCTTCATGGGAACCTGGGTCCAGCATCTTTTCAGACCTTTGAATACCAACCCCTTCTTCTCAGGTGAGTATTCTATTAACTTCAGAGCTTCATCACTAATGGGAATGATGTCTTCCGTCTTTGTCTTCTGTGTGATGGTGTGTACACATTTTCCTCCTGCTGCAAAATCAACAATTTCCTCCCAGCAGAGAGTAAGTATGTCACTGAGTCTCAAACTGGTCAGGCACGAAAAGAGGGAAGCGGTTTTTAGAACTGGTATCTTGCATGGTGTTTCAGCCAGACAGTACAATTCCTCAACACTCAGATAGTCCTTTACCACATCTTCCGGTTCAATCTTTTCCAGAAAATCATTTATGTTTGCCTTGATCAGCCGATTGCGATAGAGAATCTTCAGGAATCCTCTGAATGTGGACCAGTAGCCGGACGCTGAGTTTCGTGTAATATATCCATCCCGTTTTAGCTGTCTGGCATTGAGCAGATATTCACGAAACTTGTTACACAGCTCCACATCAATTTCTTCGAAAGTACATTTGCCATGTACGAAGTTATAGAAGTGCTGATAAACGAATTCCCATTTCTGGTCGTGCTTGGGAAGTTGCTTACGGTAGTATTCCAGAAAGTCTGCCTTATATTTCCTCTTGTCGAAGAAATCATATCGTTCGTTTACGATAGCTTCAAAGCGACGGCATCGGATGGCTTCTGCTTTCTCTGACATGGTTGCATTGAAGTCACGTTCCCGCTGATTCTTCGGATTTGCATAGATATAAATGTTCAAACCTTCGTGACGGATAGTCTTCATTGTTTCCTGGTCACGGTAGCCCGGATAATAGTCTAGATAGAAGGAAAGCATACCATTTTTTAACGGGCGGGTTCTTAAAGTTACAGTTTTACATTCTGACATAGTTACAAATGTTATTAGTTGACTTAAATTTTGCGGTGAAGATGCACAATGACTTTATGCAGACCGCATTCAGCATAAAATCATTTTCCAGTCTGTATATCTGTCTGTACAGATTCATTATCTGGCGCCCATAATGTGGTCAAATTCCACTTTCAGGAATCTCACAAAGCGCCCTTTCTTCTCCCGTTTTATTTCGTGGAATTGCAGAATGCCGTAAACTGAATCCCGTGTGAGACTATACTTCTTCATGGCTTCCTGTACGGTATAGTATTCTGAAGAATCATCTTCGGTTGTCTTCTTGGACAGATCGAAGTGAAGTTTTGAGTAGAATATCTGGCCGTGCTCTTTCTTTGAAGGGATGTTGTTGCGATAGACATGTGAACGGATGGCTACACGTGTCATCCCATAGTTTTTCTCGATTTCTTCCGGAGTGTACCATTCGGTCAAGGCATCATCCGTTTTATATTTGGCAAATGCCGCATCTATGTGCTTTTTACTGTAATAATTGAACTGGCGGATTCTGACTTTGGGAACATTGTTTTGCCGGGTATAGGTCCACACCCATTTGGTGTTGACTTTGTACTTTTCCGCAATCTGTTCAGCGGTATAATACTCGGTAACGTCAAATTCATCTTTTGGTCTGAGAACTTCATAAGGTTTTGTTTTCAGCATAAGTTCGATGTCGGCTCTTCTGATGAGCGACATTCTTGAACTTAACCTTGATGCACGAAGTTTGTCCTCTTTTACCAGTTTATAGACATACTGGCGAGAAACGCCCATTAGTCTGGCTGCTTGAGAAAAGGTAAAGTATTCCTGGCTCTCCAGTTTGTTCTTTACCTCCAGCATTTCTTGAAATTCGCGCATTTCCATTCTACGTTCCTTCATCCGGTGTTTATAACCTCTTTTGGAACATTGCGGACTACAATAATTGGTAGTGGTCTTTTTTGCCATGAAAGGCTTGCCGCACCACTGGCAGATTCTTTTTACTTCCATTTTTGTTATTCTCCATATTTTAGTGAAACATGAGCTTTTTACAGCTCGGATAATTTCCCTTTTTGTCTACTCACGTAAACCATTGTCAACACACGTCAACAAATGCGTCAGTGTGACATCGGGCAAAAGCCCTTAATTGTTCCGCGGTAGAAATACGGTAGAAAAATATGGTGAACAACAGTATCCAACTGTTTATAGCTGGATTTTTGGCAAATAAAAAAGCCGCTGAAAATCAGCGACTTCATTATAGTTGATTCTAATTTGTTGCAGTTGATTACAATATCTTACTTGCCGATGCAAAGATGTTAGTAATCTGTATGTCAGTTAGTTGGGTTGTATTGGAATGGTATTTGAGCCATGATTTTATTGTTGAAAATAAGAATTTAAGTAGTTGTAAATCAGCTTATTATGTGCTATATAAATGTTGCTTTCTATTGTTTTCACAAGTTACTTACCAATACACATTTGTTATATAGTTGATTGTCAGATAATTAATGGCTATTTGGCTCGTATTTGAGCCATTACTTCCACTTACTAGCTAAAATAACTTATATAATTGATTATCAGTATTTTATATTGTAGACCTGCAATCTGAGTGCGTAATCGCTGGTTGAATCTTCTTTATTCAGCTACTTACCCACACAGTTATATAAACAGTCTGATGCTCAATTTGATACAGCTAATTGAATCATATTTGAGCCATTAAATTTTACGTTTCTATCCATTTGGAAATATGAACGGTTCTGATTTTCTTATAAGTTTCAATTTTTTCATCACTTTCCTGATTTAGATGTGATTTTATTAGAGTTTAATATTTAATAACACAGATGCGAATGAATTTATCTCTAATATGCATCTATATTTTGCAAAATTAGGTAATTATCAATTATTTCGCATAATATGTATCGAAAATATTTCTCAATATCTCATCTGTGTTTATTTAGTCGCCAATTATTTCAGCAAGGAGAAAAAGGTATTCACATATATACAGGTTTTCAGATTCTCAGAAAGATGTACGTTATGTTGATCCTGCATATGGTAGAAATTTATGCTACATGATTTTTCAGCAAAGGAATAAAGAACTTACTTTCTGCTTAGGGATGAAGTTTATAAATAAGTTTATCAATTCATATATACATATATGAGTTCTATTAAACTTGTAAACTCAATGGCTTATCCTGTTGTATGGCTGAATCAGTCAAGTAAGTTTAGTTTAAGATACATGTATATATACATGGGTAAATCTAAACTTTAAACTTGTAGAAAGCCCTCCATCAGTCAGAATGCTGTTCTGGTTGATGGAGGGCTATATTGGTCTTTTTCTCCTTGCTGAAATTGTATTTCTGTTTATAGTTACAACTGTTGTAATAGATGGCTGGTCTTTGCCCAATAGTAATAGGCTTCAGGAGAAGTCCTTTTCAGCTTATTCAGTCGCGAAGGAAGTGTGGGTGCTATATCCAGGGAGCCTATGGTGGCAGGATTACCGTCGTATTTTTCTATTATTGTGTTGCCCGTCTCTATCATTGTGGCGATATAGGCTGCGCGTGCTGCGTCTCTAATCGCATCGTCAATGAAATAACCGCCATTGAACATGAAGGATTTGATCCTTTGTATACCACGTTGTAGTGCATCAAATTGTCCGTTTCCTTCACTTCCCCTTGTTGCCAGACACAGCGAAGTCTGTCTGATATCATCGAAAATGAGTTTTGGATTGTTTGGCAAATGCCTGTATGAGAGTTCAACTTCTGCAATTTGTACAAACGATTTTGTCGTTGTTTCAAGGACCTCTGTCTTCTCGAACAGTCTGGCTATATCATATAGCTGTTTGATGATCTCCATGCTGGCATCCTTACCATTTTTGATATATGGAATACCTGTTGTATTGGGTGCATACGCCGTAAGCTTGTCTCCGAGAATATCTCCAATGGATGGTACTTTTACATAATTCAGTTCACCTTCTGTCTTTATAAAACGGCTTTCTACAGGTAAAGTCACGACTTCGTTGTAGTGACAGTCTTCATTTAGAACGTCCAGCAGGATGGTTTCTTTTCGGTCTATGCCATCAAGGAAAGCCACTTGATAAAAGAATTTGGAATGCGATTTTGGTATGTCTGTTCCACGCTGAATTCTTTCTATCGGCTTATAGTCAATAAAGCCATAGTCTTTGTATGATTGCAGATACTCTTCTATTTCAGTACCTGGAGGACATATTATATCAATATCTATAGACAGCCTGTGTCTTTGTTCTTTTAAAAGAAGCATCAGACTGCTTCCACCTTTGAAATGAAATGGGCAACCTGAAGCCGCCAACATGTCCAGCAATGAAAAGGCATGGATGACCTTTTCAATGATATTTTTGTCCGGATAGTTTAGCTCCTTGGATTTTTCTTCAATCCATCTTGCTGTAAAGCATTCTTTATTTATCATATTTTTGTGATTGTTCTATTAATGAATAAGTACTATCGTATGCTCCTCTACGTTTTGCATATCGGAGCATTTTGGGAGTATTGACTGTGTACAAATCAAAGGCGGTCTGATACATATAAGTGATTTCCGTGCCCTGCATATAATCAAAGTCTTCGTCTTTCTGTATATCTACGAGTAGCTTTTCGATGGTAGGAGTAACCATCCCATCAACCTTATTTACTGGAGATTCAGTGACAAATATCTTTACAATGATGCATGGTTCATGCATGTTTACGTAGTCGTACATGAACTTTGCTGTCGGTTGCTTATAAACGGGCATGTCTGAATCCTTCAACAGAGAAAAAACAGAATCTACAGCATCCCGGTTGGTCTCGACATAAATAGCATGGTTCACAGAGACGTGATGTTGTAGTGTGGTGAAGATGCTGCCATCGTAGATGCAGAAATCGGTGAATGGCAATTTCTCTTTCAATCCGACATATAGTTTTCTCAGTGTTTCTGTTGGAGCAAATGAGAACACCTGTTTATCTGTAAGCATGTATTCACCATTTCCTGTACGGGCTATCTTGTTCTCTTTGGTTAAGGTACAGAGATACTGGCGGGCGGTATTGGTCTTTATCCCCAATACTGATACTAATTGAGGCACTTCAATCCGTCCGTAAGTACGAGCATAATTCAATATGCTCTGTTTAATACTATATTTCTCGTCAATACTCATTGCAGTGCAAATATAATATAAAGTCGGCAACAAACCAACTTTATTGCCGACTTTATATATAAGTTCTGAGCAATTAATCATTCTTTAGTGTGTTTTTCTATATTAAGTAACACCATTATGAATTCATCATATTATGTAATATATGAGGTATTTTTCTTGTGTTGTAAAAGCATAGTATTAAAAGTATCCCGCAAATGACTAAGAAATTAAGTAGAATCTCTTATTAACGAAACTACACCTATCTGCTTGACTGTTTCCTAATATGAAGAGGTAAATATTTCTCGATCAACAATCTGAAATCACACCATAAAACATTGTCTTACCATTTACGTTTACTCTTTGTAAAATGATTCCATTGTTCTGCTAGGATAATATAAAGTCGGCAATAAAACCGATTTATTGCCGACTTTATATTATCAAATTCTTTTATCCGGGCTGTTAACTACTTTATGAGAATATTTACATGGTTGTGCATTGTCTGTCGGTGCTTCAGTAAGGAGAAAATGTAGTTCCCATTTTCTTTCTCATATGATATTTCTATTCGCAATGAATTGTTCGTCAGTCTTTTTATAAACCTGTTCAGGTTTGTAACCAAAGTTTAAAATACATGTATATATACATGGGTAAATCTAAACTTTAAACTTGCAGTAAGCCAGAGTAGGACAGAAGTCCGCTCTTTGACTGATAGGCATTGCCTTTCTTTTTCTCCTTGCTGATTTTTTACCTTTTCATCACTCACATGAGTGGCATCAGCCTTGTTGTGCTTCACCTCTGGCTTCCATCCTCTTGAATAGCTTCCGTGTTCAGACCTTTTTATGCAGAGTGCGGAGTTTCGTATTTCTCTTGCTATGCTATGCCGGGTTCATGGTGAAGTTTGGGAGTTATCGCTTTCACTATGTCCGGATTGCTTGCCATGGATCTGTGAAACCTGTCGAGTCTGACTATGAGAACAGCATTCTTTACCATGACCAGACACAAGAATATCAGGCCATTCCCTTCACATCTCATTTTGGACGAAGCCGTGACACTTACTTTTTCCTGTTGCGAAGTTAGTGCAAGCCGCATACTGCAAGTACCAGAGCCTTATTCCCTGAATTCTTTCAAAAACTTTTCCAGCTGCAGCTTTTCAGAAAACTTTTCCTGCCTGAAGGTGAAATAATCCGGTAATTACTTGCCTGATTGCTATCCTTGCCAACTTTGATGGCAACGTAAAAAATAAATGTTTCACTTCTAAAATTTCATTGTCATGAAGAAAATGGAAAATTCTTTCGTAGTTTCTGGTTTTGTAGGTAAGGATGCAAGCATCCATCAGTTCTCAACCGCAAGCGTTGCACGTTTCCCTTTGGCAATCAGCCGCACTGAGAAATCAGGCGAGGAAACAATCCGTACTTCAGCATTCATAAACGTCGAGGCATGGCGCAAGAATGATAATACTACATCCTTTGACCGCCTTGTCAAAGGTGCACTCCTCACGGTTGAAGGCTATTTCAAGCCGGAGGAGTGGCAGGATGCCGACGGTGTCAAGCGCAACAGAGTGGCATTTGTAGCCACCAGGTTCTATGAAGCTGTTGAAAAGGAGGAAACTCCTGCAGCTCAGGAGAAGAACTCCAAGAAGGGCAAGTAAAGCCTTTCTTCTCTCCAATAGAGCGGCCTTCGGGTCGCTTTTTTTATGCTTATACTTCTCTTTGCCGAGATTCGTTCCTCATACACCGACTTCGGGGAACTGGCATAAATTCCGTTGCGAAGGTAATTGTCTGGTCTTGTCATCAGCAAGGTCAGGGCTTCGCTTTGCCGCAAAATCTCCACACCTGCGGGTAGTATTTTGGTGCAAAACCTTGCAGAGACAGCCCCGACACCTTCTTGGTGCAACAAAATTTATATGTGTTCCCGAAGTAGTTGATCTACGAGAGGGAAGAAAAAACAGATGATATTATGATAACAATCCAATCAATCCTGAGCCGTCTGACCAAGGCAGTTAGCGGTACTGAAAAGATGCTCTACACAGAGCCGGAGTTGAACAAGTTTGCGGAGTTCTACCTTGACAAGTGGGACAAGAACACCAGTAAGGATGTTATAGCCGAGTCTTTCACTGACTTTTGGTGGGATACCGACAAGGCTTGCAGAAGATGCTCAGAGTGTGGCAAGCTGATGCGTGCCGGATATTGTGCTGACATGGGAGTAGCCTACTATTGCAGTGATGAATGTCTGCACAGTGACTTCACCGATGAAGAATGGGCTGAGGAATGCGAAAACAACGACCAGAGTTATTATATGGAGTGGTAATATTTAAAATTCAATGATATGGCAAATTTAGCAACAACGACCTATAAGGTCACTGGGACACGTGAGGCAGTAAATAATTTGTGGACAACCTTACAGAGCATGGAAGTGAACACTAAGGATATATGGTTGCTCAAGCTTGCGGAGCATTACGGCATCGACTATGAGAAGAAGCAAATCAGCGTCAGAGGACACATCTCTTGCACTATGAAAACCAATATCTGAGAGAATATCGTCCTGGCAGAATCAACTGGCAGCGGTAAGAGTATATTCGAGTATGACCCTAATTCCAGTGGTGCGAAGGATTATTTTGCGCTTTCAGAGGAAATTCTTTCACGTAATCAGTAACAGCTATGACAAAGAAAAGCATGGACATCCTGCTTGGCAATATTCTGGGAAGTGCCGCTATTCTATTCACCCTGAAGATATAACAGTGGAACGGATTTCTGAAGCCAAGCCAGTAAAACAACAGGAAAAACGGTCGGTTAAGTCAGACCTCAAAGAGCAAATGGATTCTTCCTGGCGGCATTTCTCATTCATCTGCTCCATGGAACTTGTAGATAAGGTGCAGGCGATTGTTTACAAGGAAGGCTTCACCATACGTGCCTTTCTGGAATTTGTGATGAAACAGGGTATCGAGGCATACGAGGCAAAGCATGGCAAGGCTCGGAAGGTCAAGTCAAAAAACATCAATGATGTAATGTAAACGTGTATACATGTAGTTATGTGCTCGTATAGATATGTGTACGTGAAGCAATATATACATGTTTACACGTACACTTGAATACATAAATGTACTCAAGTCAATAACAATCAAAATATTATGAATATGAATAAATACTTCTCATTTGCCATTATAGCATTCCTGATGGCAGTACCATTGGTATTAATCTCTTGTAGTAAAGACGACAATCTGGATGATGTTGAAGAGCTTCAGCCGGAGTTGAAAGTATGGACGGAGCCTTATCATGTTGAAGGTTCAACCATAGACGAGGTCAAGAACTATATGGACTTTTCAATGAAGCGATATGGTCTTGTATCGGAGGCAACAATAGCTGGTTCTATTCAACTCACTTACAAAACCGGCAACGGTAATGAAGGCATCCTATATAGTTTTTACGCTTCAGATGGAGCACTGTATTCAGTAATAGACACAGAGCTGATAGCCAACAGCCGTCTTGTCATAGAATATCTGGAGGATCATTATTCTCTGATTGCCCCGGCGAACGAGGCAACACTTGAATACTGTTTCACGAACTCTAACAGGTCAATGGTCATAACGACTGCAAGAGTTTCTGACACCTGCTTCAAAGTAAGCTACGTCTACGTCAATTAATGTATGTTGTCTGCCTAATAAAGTGTTTTCTTTTATAGAACTCTCATTGCAGAAAGGTTGTTTGTAATCAACTTATTTTTACATTTCCAAAGCCTTTTAAATAAAATGTTCCGTTCCGTATACTGTCTACAGTTGTGACTTTGCTTCCATTATAATATATATCCCATTTATGCGATGAACCTGGAACTTTTTGTGCTGTAACTTCGGCTGTTCTATTACTATTACCTACTTGGTGAACAGTAATGTTTTCTTTTTCAGAACCTTCAAATGAAACATTATAACCAGAATCGTCTGAATATTCAAAATCATCAGAATAATCCATATATCCAAGATCATCAGAATAATCTGAATACTCAATGAGCATATCATTTGGTGTGTCCCAATTATAAGAACCATCATCTAAATCTAATAGATTATCATTAAAGTTCTCATAGCTAAAATCTGATATATCCATATCAAATATATCCATTCCATCTACAAATAAGTCAACTTCTTCTAATGCCGCAACTGCATATGGAGCTATACATAAAGCTGCTACTTTTATGCCTGTTTTTACTAAAGTCTTCTTTATTAATTTTTTTTGTTTTGCTTCAACAGCTTCAAATTCTCTTCGATTTACTTCTTCAGCTACTTTATAGAGCTTTTCTATTTGAGAAACTATTCTTGAGTAAATGGCATTGAGCTTTGCATAAGAATATATAATTTCTTCATTATCTATACAGCCTCTCCAAGGGAAGATAAAATCATCTAAAGATTCTTCAACTTTAATGATAATTGCGCATGAGCCAATTCGAGTTTCTTCATCTATTTTATATCCTTCTGAGTTTTTCTGATTATTATAAATAGAATCAAGAAGTGGAAATTTAGGTATAATTTTTTTTACAACAGGAATTTTTACTAACTCATTCAAAAATTCCAATTGAGGTACATACGCAATGAATAAAAAAGATGTGCGCGTAATTGGTACTAACCAAAAATTTTTGTACTCTCCACTTTTAATTTTTATGCATGCAGAATAGGTGTTTTTTTCTTCTAAAATAAAACGAGCATTTATCTGAGGGTTATAAATAATTTTATCCCTTTGGGAACCATTAGCATTCCATTGATTTATTTCATATTGCCCCCATGGATTCTTTATTTTTTCTGTAATGAATGGTAGCATGGCGAATTTTATTTGTCTAAGTTGTTTTTTACACTATATAATCTTCCTTCATTCAGTAATCTGTGTGCAATTGGTGCAAACGGCTCAATATTTGTTATGTTTGAATACAATACTATTGCTAAATTGCAATCATAGTTCAAGACTTTGTCCAGTTGCCCAGATTCTAATAGACCGTTTTCTATTACTTCATTCCACACATATAGGCAATTAAATAATTCAAAAAAAATTATTCTTATACGATCAACTGAATCATTGTTTTCTGTCTGAACAATTCTAAAGAATGTCATTTTATCGTAATACTTGACTATTATGTCCATAATCATATTACGTTGCTCTGCCCACTCTGTACTTGCTGGACAGTTTGCTATCTCTTCATCGAAAGTGTTTTCAAAAGCTATTTTTTTTGACATATTAAATCAATTCTGATATAATGGATTTTGAGATAGAAGATATTGATGAAAATATAAGTTTAGGTTTCATACCTCCATTGTCACCTAAGTTTTCAACACCTGTTGCATACTTGCCTCCGTATTGATATAGTTCCCACAAAGCATATACATATTCTCCATAATAGAACATGGTTATTATTGTATCATAGTTTCTCCATTTTGTTTGAAAACGTTTGAAGGTTTCGGATCCGAACTTTTCTTCTATATGATTAACCATTGCAATAATGGCATTAACTTGAGAGTCTGTGTCATTTGGATAAATTGTTTTGGCTCTTTCTATAACCTGTTCGAAATTAGTAGCAATTGCAGACATATATTATATTTTAAGGTTTTCACAAAAATAGTAATAATAATTTGACGGACAAAATTATTAAATTGTTATTTAGGATTGAAAAATTCATTTTGAGAGATCATATTTGCCAGTTCTTCGGCCATTGACTTTTCTGGCAGTTTGTCCTGAGCTATTTTCAGGTTTATACGATACATTGGTACCGTATCCAGTTTCAGGTCAAGTGCATAACTTAGCATTTCCTTCTGAGAGTGTTTAAGACAGACTAATGTGTCACAAGAAACTTCACCTGAGGCCAAATCCACGGTATCTTCAGGTAGGAAAGCTTCATCCTTATAACTATAAAAAAGTAATCCGTACATGGCTATTTTTATATGACTAAGAACTTTTGAAGTGGAAAGCTCTGTTACTTTTACTTCTATGCGGTCATCGTAGTCTGTAGTGTATTTATCTACAAATGCATCAATATCCTTGCATATTTTAGCTTGTAAATCGTCATTGATGTCATCATCTTTTCTGATTTCATCAGTCCAAGGGTCATAATATTCGGAATGACCGTTTTTTCGTAATTCAATTTCCACCAGTCCTCCATTGCCGTCCGGATGATAGATACCGTCGTATTCCGGTTCTACAAGGATACCATAGCGGTCGCGCAAGCCTTGCTTTTCACCGGAAATATCCTTAATATAGAAAATTCCGTTGTAAGGAGCGTGAGAATAGTAGTATTGTCTTCCATATCTGATACATGCATATTGGTTATAACCTATAGCCAGTGAAGGAAGGAACATTCCGATATAAAATACGGTCAATACGGACAGCACAAGCTTGTCGGTAGCCTGATATAATCGGACTGTCATACAGATTACTATAGCCAGACTAACGGACAGCATAATGATTCTCCATAATCCGGAAAAAGGCTGCGCATAATAGAAAACAACCATTCCGGCCACCAACAGCCATAATCTTTTGGGCCTTACCTGATAATGGTGGCAGATCAGCCAATAGCTCAATGTCGGGAGGACAATGCAGACTACACGACAAGCCTTTGCACTCATGGCAAGACCTGTAAAGAATGTAATGATGCATGTAAGCGTAAGAGCTGAATAGGTTCTTGCTGTTTTATCGTTCCATAGGATAGCTCCCAACATATCCTTCCATTTTGCATCCGTTCTAACTAGTTTCCTTCGGAAAAGCTTTATAAAATACAATACAGGAGGAAGCATCCAGACCCACAGTACACTGAAAAACGCTATGACTCTATATGAATTTATGTTGCCCTTGATATTTAATATCGGGAATGTGTAATATGCTATATTATCAGTTCCTATAAAATGGTCAGACTGTAACATCAGTGCGGTCGTGACAATCATTCCGAGTAACGGAATCCATGCCCGTTTTTCATTTCTCGCGATGGCAAAGGTGTAAGTCACTCGCATCACAACTGTAAGGATGGCTATAAGTTCCTGGACACTGTTGCAGGTGTGTCTGTCACCCAATATGGCAAGTATCCATACTGAGCATATAGCCAAATCAATCCAATAGAATTTATTTTTCATCTCGTTCTGTTATATTTTTAATAGTTAATGAAAAGGGACAATGATTTTACCGTTACGATTAATTACGCCTTTGACAGTCAGTTCCTGACAATTTTCCGCTCCGAAGCCATCCTCATTGGCAAAGAACATACCATCCGGACATATTGTCCACTCCACATCGGCCTGTCCATTATGGAACCGGTGCACAAAAAACCTGTAATCAGCTGTCAGAGAACGTGAATTCCCTGTATCCACATCCTTGTCTCTTATCGTCTGGCTGACATCCATGTCCGTGAATGCAGTCATTTTACCCTTATCATCGGTCAATTCTGTAACTTTGTTATTTCTGACATCCATCAGGAGATTACGTTTCGTTCTCCTTGATTGAAGAAACAGCATATCTTCGCCGCAGTTATAGATACTGTAGTCTTTATAGCTTTCATAAATACGGCCAATGTTCTTATTGTTCCGATAAATGATATTTTCTGCTACCTCCAACGCTTTCTCATCCAGTTTGGACTGCCTGATTATACCCCAGATTTGTGCGATTACGACGGGGGAAAACATGCATACGGTAATGAGCGTTGGTATGAGCTGCTGTTTGACAATACTTATACTGGCTTCAAAGTCAATATAGCTATCCCGACTCGGTTTCATTGATACTTTCATTGCAGAGCGCAGCCCTAAAGCCGCCTTGAACATACCACCTTTGGTGATGTATATTTCGTTTCCTAAAGAAGGGTCAACAATACGCACCTCATATTTGTCTGCTGTGAATGATTTACGTATTTCTTCTGCGATATATGGAATTCTGGACGGATTACCATATATGACTTTCTTGCTTTTAAATGGTCCCATAATTATGTATTTTATAGTTATAGAGTGACAAAGTATGGTAAAGCTATCACCCATGCAATGGAACTTTCTCTATTTACAGTGTTACCTCTCGCGGATATATACTGTTCCTTTTTATATTGTTCATTCTTTTGATTCGTTTTCCTCTTCATCAAAAGCTTTATCTGCCAACTTTGACATTATTCTTTTTGATAGTTTTTCCTTTGGATTAGCTGCACAAGAATGAAGTTTAGAATAATATTTCATACGGGTATTTGTATCCCTTACCATACAATATTCTACACCTTGTTCACTATATTCAAAATTACGGGAATTACGAATGGATAGATTCATGGCAACTTCTACCGCATCCTGATTGGCTCCCATATAAGTGAAAGTCCAGCCCTCTTCTCGTAGAGATTCCACAAGACTCTTGATGCTACTGCTTGTATATTCCTTTGATGCGTTCTCCAGTCCGTCGGTAATAATGGTGACAACCACGACCGCATTCTCAATGCTCCTGACATAATCACGCATCTTGGTAATGGTAAACCCCATAGCATCATAAAGAGGAGTGGTACAGCATGGCTGATAGTCTTCCATCTTTAGAGAATTTGCCTCCATAACCGGCACTTTATCAAGAATCTGTTTCATCTCACAACTACAGAATGCCAACAGGGATATAAAATGCTCCTGTGTGTCCGCAAATTTCTCTTGTGCCTTTTTGATACCGGAGAGCGTTTCATTGAAACCACCTACGGCAGCACGGCGGATGGTTTCCATAGATCCGCTGCGGTCTAAAATAATGACATTGAATACCTGTGTTTTTGTTTTTTCTTGCTGATTATTCGTTTCCATAATTACAAAGATTAATTGATTATACACTAATTTCCAACATTAATAACGGCATCTGCCTTTTCCTTTGAAGGATCATAGTTCTCAATATCTTCTTCGGTCAACATCTCAAGTTCACTTGGTATGTTTCTAATATCAAACCAATAAATCTGTTCCTGACTACAAAGGATATATATTTCTCCGTCATCAAACTGTTTAGCTCCATAAACGGGACCTTTCACGATACATTCCTTGATAACTTTACTGTCCTTGACGACTGATATGCGTGCCGAGTCAGTTGCCAACTGCTTCCAATAATATGTGGCACTATCTACTGTTGCAATACTGTCCCCAAATTCATTTTCAATATCTTTTGAAACGTATTTGCCACTACACCCCATTAAAGCTGCCAGTGACACAAAAATTATAATCAATATTTTCATTTTACTCCATTTATCTCGTAATTAATGTTCGTATTCAAATCCAAACAACGTCGCTGATTAATTGTTCCGAAACTACTGTTTTTGCGTTTGATGAAATTTATCAGCTGTTCTGTGGATTTATTTGCTTCCCGAAAATATATATGTCACTTCACACATACCAATATGGCGGTATAATTGTCATCTCCTGATTTCTCACACAGAAAGTCAAATACATCCAATATCTCTTCAGGTGACTTATCGTCTATCATACGTGCCATCAGAATATCAGGAGAAATACTTTTATATATACCGTCAGAGCAAAGCAGTATTTTGTCACCGGACTGTATTTTGATTTGTATGACATCTGGTACTGCTAATTCTGGCCGCAATGAGAAGAAGCATTTGTCAATCACTTCCCAGCCGAAACTCAGTTTTGTATTGTCTTTTGTTCTATGCAATACCCCGGAAGACGGACGTTGTACATAGCATCTGCTGTCTCCAATGTGTGCAATGGTAAGTATATCATCCTCAATGCTTGCCATTACCATGGTGGTTCCCATTTCACGAACGTGAAGCTTTTTGGAACGTTCATCAAGAGCTCTCGATGCATTTACACATGCCGCTAATACCTTTTCCTTAGAATCTGGCTCATTACCATGGAGTTCCCAATAATCAGAAATGCTGCTTGCAACCGTATCAATTGCTATTTCTCCCATGGCATGTCCACCCATACCGTCACAGACTATTCCAAACCATCTGTTGTTATTCTTATCTGCGATGACATGGAACGCATCTTCATTATTGAAGCGATTTCCTGTCTTGGATAATGTCGCATAATTTATTTCCATCATTCATTATGTTAATACATTGAGATTATTTTATTCTACTTTTTCTCCTTTGCCATTCAGTATGATTCCACTGTGATCATTCTTTTTACAGAGATACAAGTCTTCCCCGATGGCCTCAATGGATGAATAGGATGGGAGCGTCAGAATCTTACCTTCCGGAGTCATTAATCCATACCAGCCCCATTCTGCCTCATATTTTTTGCACTTGGCCGTAGCAGGTATAGGATATGCCTCGCCACTATAATCGGATTGGCTCTCATCATTTGTATGAGATGGGATGTATAGCTCCGCAGTCTTGTAAGTCATCTCTTCTACATTCTTTATGCAAAAATCGTCAATAATTTTTCCTTGTAGAGAATAAGTTTTAATCGTATGGTTGTCCAGCGTGGTTTCAATCATATCTTCATATATTTGTATTTCTCCGGCGGTAAATGGAATGACCGTTTTCATATTATCAGTAATCACACTCTGTTCTTTACCATTATCTACCAACCAAAATGTATCACGTGGCTCGATTGAAAAGTATTCTGCTTCCAATACCCAGTTGCCCTTCTTGTCAATCAATCCGAACCTGTCACGACGGTCGTTATGAACGGCACAATGGTTGTTGTGGAATACGTAGCCTTCAGTTCCTGGTATATATGGGATATTCAAATTTATTATTGTTTTACCGGAACTATCAATGAATTTTATCCATCCGTTATCGTCAACAGAAGCTAATCCTTCAGAAAAGATCCAGGCATGGGAGTATTGGGGTTCAATGACTACCTCTCCGTTGTACATATTGAAATATCCCCGGACCTTACCATTACTGTAGCATATCAGTGAGTCATAGCCTAAAGGTTTGGCAATCCAGCAAATATCTTTGATAGTTTTTTTACCGTCTGCATTTTTCACAAAGCCTTCTTCCAAATAGTTGTTGTAATAAGTTGCTCCTCTTGATAAATATTGGACATTATAATATTCCTCGGAGTCATCATTAAAAAATGTTTCATATAACCCTTCAGATGCTGCAACAATACTGGCAGAGGCAAACAATAGCATGATTGTGGCAAAACAACTGCCAACAACTCTTCTGAGAATTTTCCCGTACTTGGAGTCGTCTCTCATTCCTAGTATCACTGTAAACCACTCGGCTATACCGACAAGAAGATTTGTCAGTCCATGCCAAAATAATATAAAAGCTCTTTTCATTTTCATATTCATCTGATTTATAAAGTTTTCATTAGTCAGTATGTATTTTCTATGTGTATTATCAATTTAATTATAGTTATTTTATTTACTTGTAGCCAATAGCATATAGTCACCGTCACCTTGATAGTAAAGTATTGGTAAACGATGAACAGGGATAGATTCATGTACCATACAGAAATTACAACCGTGAGAGGTCTTGAATGCTTCCTTCATATCATCTTCTGTAATAGGACTTTCTCTGAATATGTAATTTTGGAAAGTTCTGTCATCACATGCATCAAAACTATCAAATGTTGGATAATCGTCATATAATTCACCTATGTGAACATCAGCATATTCATTTATTTCGTCAGGTGCGAAGCATTCTAATTCAGACAAGAACTTATTACCTATTATTTCTCTATGTTCAATGATGTCTGCAAGGCCATAGAATGTATGACTGAGTATTTTTACTTGATCTTTTATGTGATAACACTGAATATCATATTCTGCAAGTTGTTCTCTCCGGGAAAAGTAATTACGCAGGTATTCCAATGATTCAATTTCATTTTTAAGTTCTGTAACTTCTTGTACTAAATGTTCAATCAGTCCCTCAATTCCGTGAGTACGTAAATAGTCTCTATAACACACGTTGTATTGTACTATTTCGGTTAACATATAATCATGCCAGCCATTATTCCTTCTTTTAAGTGTTTTCAAGGCTTGTGCAAGAGATTCGAATACTCCTCTTGAGTAATGTGGAAAACATATTTTTGCCATATTTTTCAATTATGATTGTTTACTTTAGCATATTTAAATACATTACAGTTCACTTACTAGGATGTCGGGATCTACACCGAACCATTCATCCAGTGTCGCATCTACCTTGGCATTGATTTCTGGTGTAATCTTGTCTTTTACTTTATTGTATACGTATATAACTGCTGCACCTTCATCCAATACTCCCAATAATTTATATACAGCGCTAGGTATCAGACTGACCGGTGAAATTGTATAGATGATAGCTGCATATACCAATGCCTTGTCTGTAGTAGATGTATGTTCATCCGTCATCACATAATAGAACTGAAGCAGAGGCCTGGCCGTTATTCTTCCGACTTTCTTTGCGTATGGTCGCAGTTTATCCATAAGTTCTTTAGATTTTTCACTCCAATTCACATCCTTTATCCGTTCCAATAGTGAACGAATGTCTTTACCCATGATTAAATAAGCAAGAAGAGTAATACAAATAATCGTTAACATGTTTCTTTATATTTTAGTTTACTATATAAGAGTATTATTTTTATTGGAATCCACCACCAACACTTTATTTTTTATTTAGTACTTTAGTCGCCCAACGTATATATTGAGTCCCTTTTTCTTCTGCTTGCTCTGCATATCTAATTTTAGCCCTGTATTTATCTAAGGCCTGGTCAATATATCGTGAATACATTCTCACGTGTTCTAAATCAGATTTTTTTGTATAGTAAGAGACCTCTCTTTGATAGTGTTCTGCTCGCTTTAAATAATATTCTGCTTCTTGACGATATTTTTCAGCTCGTTTATAATAATACTCTGCTTCTTTTTGATATTGTTGTGCTTTTCTTGCGTAGTAATCATTTTGAGCTAAAACAGGAGTGATTAATGCTAATATAATTAATAGACATATTGAACGTTTAGTATATACTTGGACCGTGGTTGGGCCTTTGAGTTTGAATATATTTGTCTTCATTTTCGAGGGATATATTTTCTAATAGAAGCGTTTGAGTTATAGAAACTATCTGTAAAATGACTTTTACAGCCTTCATATCTTCTTAATATTCATATGTTATTATATATTTTGAAAATATGTTCATATGCGAACATTTAATGTATATGACAATAAAGAGGCACGAGATAAGCTTATCATGCCTCTTTATCATAACCGCTTCATTACCTTTCAGTAAAATCGACATCTGAGTCTGTTATAGGAATCGTTTCCAACGACGTGCCAAATGTAGACTTTGAAAGAGTCAGTGTAATGCGTGTAATCTGGCTACGTGTAACGTGGATAGCTCCCTCTGATATGAGATTTACTTCTTTGCCATTGGAATCACAAATTTTCACCTTCAAAGGATTGTATTCTCCTTGTGGTACGATAATATTGAAGTCTGTGGAAGAAGTTGAGTATAGTATCTCAGGATCTGCACATTTAAGCATAACACCATCAGTGCCTGTAACAATGGCAGCGTTATCATCGCTGACTGTAAATGCACCACTCATTCCTTTGTCACCTGAAAGGCTTATTGATGATACTGATACTTGACCATATTCCTCTGTCTTGAGACAGAATCTTATGATACCACATAGATTTTTGAATGCTAGATTTTTACTGTTTGAAACGGCACGCATCGGGAAATTCTCAATATTTCTCTCTACGAAGTTTTGGGTTGCAGGAAGAACCATGTTCGTGGTAGTAATTGTTGATGGATAATATGCGACATACTGGTTGGCTGTATTACTGATTTTACCCTCAGAACACATGAATTCTGCTGTTGGGGAGAAATCGTCATTCGTAGTATACACAGCAGTCGATGTCCCATCTGAGATACTAATTGCATCACCGGCAGACCAATTGAGAGAATAGCAATTGTCATTTGTATAACTTGATAGTGCTGTTCTTGTTGATGGCGCTGATTCTGTGGTTGCAGAGAAGAATGTAGATGTCTTATCTGTCTCATTGCCGATTTCCATCACAATTGTTTCCTCACAAGAGGCTAGGAGAAGCATTGTTGCAATGCCAAAGAAAATTTTTGATTTCATAGACCCTTATTTTTTTTAACTGTTAATATTTGATTTGTTTTAATTTTATCTCTATTGGAGCATATATAGCCCGTGTCTCAGGCATTTTATCGAACTTTATATAAGCTCTATATGGACCTACTATCGCATCATCACTTACTGTTATACCTAACGAAGAACCGTCATCTGCCAACTTATATAAGTTTGGACCAATAACAAGTCTTTGATAGGCTCCTATTAAACTTGATGAATGATCTGGTACAGGGTTAAGATGTGCATTTGTGAGATTGAAACTACAGATTACATCTTTCGGTGAATAGATTAAACAGGCTTGTCCTGCAGCTACACTTTCTTCTTCTTTTACTGAAAGTACCTGCTTGTCACCAATGATTTCTATCTCCACCACAGTTGCAATCTTACAACCTGTAGTAAAAGCATCAAGCATGTCTTTTGTGATACCAAAGGGAACACACAAGCTATTCCAACCTTTATATAGTATACGTTCGTATTGAATATTGGCCAACGAAGGCAGATTTACATTGCCATTCCTATCAGATAGTGTGATACTGGGAATTGCAGATGTACAGGTCACTGAGCAAAAGTCGCTTCTGCCATTTAATGTACGTGCTGTTATTGTTGCAGTTCCTGCTTTTATAGCTGTGACTTTACCCGTGTTGCTTACGGTGGCTACGCTCGTATTGTTAGAAGACCAAGTAACAGACTGACTTGCATCAGAAGGGTACACTTGTACTGAAAGATACTTACTTTCTCCTTCTTTGATAGAGAGTGTAAATGGAGTGACAGAAACGCTGGTAGGAGTGGGCTTAGATACAACCACTCGTAACATGGCATATACTCCATTCTGAGCCTTTACTTTCAAATCGGCCGCGCCCTCCGATTTTCCGATAAGAACTCCATCTTGTGAGATGGTTGCAACTGAACTGTTATTAATTGACCATGTAAGTGTATACTCTGCATTAGCTGGTAATATGGTCGGTGTAAGTTGTACAGATCCTCCTACCTCTAATGCTTTTACGCTCGAAGAAAATTTAATACTGGTTGGTTCAATGCTAGAATCTTCATCAACACCACCTTCGACAGTAATGCGATAATCATAGGCCCCTTGTGCTCCTCCGAAACTTGAACCATTTATTAAGACGTAGGTATAATCGCAACGGACGATGATTGGTGAAGAAAATGCTTTTATAGCCTTTACTGTAACCGAATAGTTTGTATAGGATAAAACCTGTACATAGCTAATACCTGTTGAATAAAATGCGACAGAAGTGAGATTCTTTGAAGTCACTGAAGAGGGAAGATAAAACGTTTGCGTCTCACCAACACTCATTGTTACTTCTTTGTACGACTGCGCATATACGATATGTGAAGAGATGCAGCCAATAAAGGAAATCATTATTCTTATCCATGTTCTGCTTACTATATTTCTCATAGTACGTATCTTTTATCTTATATTATTATCTATCATTTATTGTTTGTTATAACATAATAGATACGCAAAAGTCGCCGAAGCTATCAGCTCCGACGACTTTTATAAAAAATATATGAACAGCCTTGTATTCTCAAATGTTTCGTTGTATCACCATATTCCTTTTCCATAATGATATTCGATTTATTTAAATACTAGTTTCCATCGTTCATAAACCCTTTAAGATTGTCAGGTTTTGTATTTTTCCATCTGTCATATTGAGACTTAGCATCGTTATATTTTCCCTCCGCCACACGGGCATGGTGTAACTCAGTTTCTCTAATTGATTCATGTTTTGATAATTCAATATGACGACGCATTTCTGCCTTCCAATATCCCATATCTTTTTCAGCTTTGTCTATTCTTGAATTAATCTCAGATTGGGTATATCCATGAAATCCTTGCGGGTCATCGACGTCAGGACGTAGTGTTATTTGTCCATGATCGGCATATATGGTAATGTTATGTATCTCATTTGAAAAATATTCGACACAGTCGCTGAATGAGGGAGCCTTATGGTGCTCTGCCCAATAATTTTGGGCATAGTCAACTCCCATTTCTATAGCAGCTACACGATTTACACCTGCCGGATGTGTTTCAGATTCAGGACTGCCAGCCAATGAATTCTGCATCTGTGTTACATCTATCCCATTCAGGCCGGCTCTAACACCAGCCATGTAATCGCAACACAATTCTTCTTGATGTGAATCAAAATCAGTCGGTAATCCTTGAAGTCTACGGTGGGCGCATTCATGGGTAAGAACTAAATCAAGACCATCTTTTTCATTTATTCCCATATTTTCTAATTGTTCACGACTAATCATTAGAACGTCATCTCCAGTTATGAAGGGATTATTATTATAAACTCCGGTTGTCCATCCTTCGACAATTTGCATTGGATCAGTAATATTAAAAAATTCACTTGCATCGTGCATAGACTGCACAACCATATCATCTGTTAGTCCTATACCCCAATCAGCCTGTAGACTTTCCAATAGTCCGTCAGGCAGGTCAAATAAATTTAAATTCATAATTTTGTCTATCCTCTTTACTTATTTATATTTTAATGATTGCTTTTTCTGAAATAATCCATCACAAAGACGATGTAAATTAACATGTAACAACAGTCCAACCATAGATTTTGTTGCATATTGATATTTTTATAAAACCGCTATATTGATGATTTGTTTCATTTTTATCGTCCATATTTATCTTTATTCTGTTATTAATGATTATTCGAATAATTTCTATCATTTATTTAGTAAATATACAATACTTATATATGAGTATGACTTTTTTATATAGAAAAAAGAATATATTTCATTGGGAAAAATATTTTTGCTATATTTGCAAAGCCTAACTTATGGGAATGCACGCCTATAAAGAGTACCAAATGTGGACATTTGAGGTGATATAAGCTAATCTCGTTTGAATGAGTTGCCACAGAAGATGGTAGACTCATTATGGAAGGTAGCTAGAACACAATATAATTTAATTCACATATTTATCTCTACTGAAGGTTGAAGGAGCATTAATGATGCGTTCCATATAAATAGCCTCCAATCTGTAAGAGAGGTCGCAAAGATTGCGCACAAATTAGGTGAATTTGTGTATTTATTTAGGCAAGATTCTAGCAATAACTGCTATTGTCAAAAGGATTGCAAGCTGCAATCCTTTTTTTCATGTTAGCTGTTGGCTCCATATAACATAATTTTATCTTCTTCACATGTATAGAAGACGTTGTATTATATAACTAAAGCTAGCCTGAGACCTAAATAACAGGATTTATGAGATGGGGTACTATGGTACCTTCTTGAAACCCTACACCCTTTTTTGGTACTTTTGGCACAGCCTCCTCTATTAATGTAATCATATGATGAAGTTTTACTCCCCATATTTTTAGAGAAATACTTCGTAGAACACCACTCCCAAACATTTCCACTCATATCGTAGATACCAAGGCTATTGGGCTTTTTCTTTTTGACATCATGTGTCACATTATTACTATTTTGATTATACCAAGCATATTGGTCAAAATTATTCCCATATGTTTCATTATTAATGCCACTGTATTTACAATTTTGATTTGGATTACCACCACGAGCTGCAAATTCCCATTCTTTTTCTGTAGGTATTTTAAATTCAATATTGGCCAGTTTGCTTATTTTTTCTGCAAAGTCACAACAATCATAATATGAAACGTTTGTTACTGGTCTTTTAAGACCTTTAAATTGAGAAGGATTATTGCCCATAACAGCTACCCATAACTCTTGAGTTACTGGTGTTTCCATAATATAAAAGTCAGAAACATTAACCACCTCTCTAGCTTCTTTCTCTAATATTGATGCATCATTGCCTTGTTCCTTGTCTGTTCCACAAAAATTAAATGTTCCTCCATTTACTTTTATAAAATGGATAAATATATCTTTTATTATGAAAGCAAGATTATTATTATCATTTATTATTTTATTCTTGGAAATGTGAGCGATTTCTTCTTCTTCAAAAGTTATTGATAAATCAGAATTTACGTCTAGAACATTAAGAATCTGGACTATTTCAAAAGTCTGTTCGTTTTCATATTTCAGGGCGTCTATTACAAAACTCTTTGAAACACTTTTATTCGAAATTTTAAGTAAGAAAGTTTCATTCGTTACGTTTTTTTTCTTAAAACATAGTTTGATAATTACTCCCAACTCATTTGATTTGCATTCTACTTGTGTAATCTCAATACAGTCATTAAATGGCATTCTTATATTGTTTTGGCCAGATATGGCTATAGATAAATATTTTACATAATTAAAATCATCAAGCATTTTGTCTATTTGACGAATTTCATCAGATAGCCCATCTTCTCCTATTTCAAGTAGCCATGTTTCTAATTCACCACTTTTTCCATAGTCAACCAAATCGTAAAAGGTGGCACTGTCTTTTGATATTTTTCTTTCTAAAATTTTTTTTAGAGATAAAATATCTGTGCAAAGTTCATTGTTTATATATAATTTAATCATAAGCTATAATTATTTATTACATACCATTCTATAAAGTGTAATTTGTTTTTTTGATATAGCATCAATTTTTTGATGCGCTAAAATAAAAGCTAAATTACAATTGTTTATAACTGCATCTTGAGAAGTAGCATACCAGTTACGATAATATGCAAAAATATAATTTTTATTTGGTCCAGTTATTTTACATATGTTGGAGTCTGTATTTATAGGTTCTATCTCACACTTCTGAAGAATTTCATTAGCCTCGTCTACTGAAGGTAGTCTGGCTCCGGCTTTAAATTCACTTATATAAGTACTATTTCTTGCCCATAAAACGGACAATCCTAAATCAACAAAATCCACACAATTATCTTCAGATAGGATTAATCTGAAACCAATAGTATTGCAATTGATATACTCATAATCATGTGGATATATAGAAATACAATCTTCCATAGAACTACTAAAGCAACCTCCACGTAATATTAAGTTGTCATATAAATACTCCCAAACATTACCGTACATGTCGTATAGTCCAAAATTATTAGGTTTTTTCTTTGCAACTTCATGTAATTGATATCCTCTTTTTTGATTAAACCAAGCTTCTGAAGAAAATGCTTTTATATCATTATTGGCATTGTCTTGTCCACCTAAAGATGCATAATACCATTCTGAATCTATAGGCAGTCTAAAATTTTGGTGTGTTCTATTATTAAGTTTGTCTATAAACCTCATACACAAATTAAAACTTATATTTACAATAGGTTTATTCTCATTTATTATTAAATGGCAATCATATGTCTTGTCACAAGGATTGTCGCCCATTATAGTTTTCCACAAAGCTTGTGTAACTAAGGTTTCGCTGATATAGTAATGCTTGGTAATTTCTCTATTCTCATACGTAGTCTCACTATAATCGATTTTGATCATATTTAAATCACAATTACCAATCCTAAAAGTCTTTATTTGAGGGAGATACTTTATTTTTTTAATTTCTTCTCCATCTATAAGTAAAACAGGATCATATAATTTAATGATATCTATTGAAAGGTCAAAATCAATGTTTACAATAACTCCTTTTTTATAACAATAGGGATTAATGCGTTTGTTTATTATACCCGATGATGTTTTTAGCTGTATTTCGTAATACTCATTAACTATCTGTAAAAGATTTAAGCATACAGTTATTTTAATATTATTATCTTCCTCTTCAATTTTAGTATCATTGAGTCTAAAACATTTTAGTGGCTCTGGCTTCAAAGATGAAGAGTTTTTATGAGAAAAGAGATGATTATTTATAATATCTGTAATACGTGATATATATTCTCCATCACCTATGTTGCTATCAATATCATCAATGTTTAGGGCCAACTCATTTTCCTCATGTTCTCGTAACCACGATGATAGATCACCGGAACGGCCATAATCAAGGATATCCATAAAAATGTTACTCCCATAATTAATGGGAACATTAAAATATGACCTTAATTGTTCAATATTTGAACACAGCTTATTGTCTATGTATATAATCTTACCCATATTATAAGAATATTAATTTTTTCCGTGTCTTTGTTCCCATTTTGTAATAGAAGCTTTTTTCTTTAATCAGATGCTTTTTTGCAAACCATAAGTCTATGTTTTATATTTTTTAAATATACATCATTAATTTGCATATATCTTATACTAAATGCGTAGCCTTTACCACCATTTTCAGATATCAAATACCATGAATTGTAAGGTATGAAAATATAATTTCCATTTGGCCCTGTCACCTTGCATATATCGGAATCAATTAAAGTCATTTTGCATTTTTCAAGCAGTTCACGAGCCTCGTCCTCCGAAGGTAGTCTAGCTTCTTTTATATATCCACAATTTCTTGACCACATTACAGATAGCCCAATGTCTGCAAACGTTTCGGTTCCAAAGTCATCTAAAACAAGTCTAAATCCAATTAGATTATAGTCTCTATCAAAAATTCCAAATGCTTTATCTGGTTTAATAGACATACATTCCTCTAAAGTACTAAAACAACACCCACCACGCAAAATAAGTTCATCATATAAATATTCCCAAACATTTCCATACATATCATAAAGTCCTAATGCATTTGGGCTTTTAGTCATTACCTCATGAATTCTGTGGTCGCTATTTTCATTGCACCATATTTCATTATATAGTGCAGTCTTGCTATTTTTATTATTATTTCCACTACAAGAAGCATAATACCATTCTGGTTCTGTTGGAAGTCTAAATTTTTGTCCTGTAATTTTATTTAGATTCTCTATGAATCTTAAACACCTAAATCGATTTATGTTAACAATTGGATTATTTCCCCCAATTATTACAGATGTTGACAAACTCCAACGATTGGTTTCGGTATTACATGTATTATATTCCATTATTTCTTCCCAAAGGGATTGAGTAACTAATGTCTCACTTATATAGTAATAATTTTCTTCCTCATTTTTTCCATATTCTTTTGGATATAATACTTTGATTAAATTAAGCTCACTATTGCCAATTTTAAACGTTAATTTTCTATTATCAGAATTTGGTTCTTCTGTTTTTTCCAATTCTACTCCATCAACGAACACTCGTATCTCACTTTTATCAAAGGCAGGTAATGGAAAGTCAAATTTTATATTTATAACTTTTCCTACTTTATAATCATATGGGTTGATACGTCTCGGTGTTGACGCTGCTCCAGATAACGTTTTTAACACTATATTGTACCATTCATTAACAGACTGTAGAATTTTTAAGGAAATTGTTGTGTTAAGTTCACTATTATCTTCTTCAACCTTAATGCTTTCAATAGTAAAGCATTGTAGAGGCTCTGGTTTCAAAGATGAAGAGGTATTATGAGAAAAGAGATGATTATTTATAATATCTGTAATACGTGATATATATTCTCCATCACCAATGTTCTGATCAATATCATCAATATTTAGGGCCAACTCGTTTTCCTCATGTTCTCGTAACCACAATGATAGATCACCGGAACGACCATAATCAAGGATATCCATAAAAATATTACTCCCATAATTAATGGGAGCATTAAAATATGACCTTAATTGTTCAATATTAGAACACAGCTTATTATCTATGTATATAATCTTTTCCATATTATAAGAATATCAATTTATTCCGTGTCTTCGTTTCCATTTAGCAATAGTGGCTTCTTCTTCTTTCTTTTTTTTCTCTGTTTCCATTTCAGCAAGTTTTCTTTCTCTTTCTTTTTTATCATTCTCAATTGCAGCATAAAAACTAGGAGTTTGCCAGCGGTAATGCCTTTTATTGGAATTTTCTGAGATGTTTATATTTGAGTAATTATCTTCTTCCTCATTATTTATGCTTTTGTCGTTTTGTCTTTCTGTCGTTTCATTTTCGTTGGTATTTTTATTTTTTATATCCATTCTATGACAAAACTGAGCTAGTTCTATGAGGAAATTAGGAGCATTATTGATTTTTAATTCCTCAATAATATTTTTTATTTCATCAGAAGTAGAATCTTCTAAATCCTGATTCCCTGAACTTTCAGCATTCTCTATAACATCACATAACTTCTTATGCTCATCTAGATACAAGCTAACTTCACCGAGATTATATCCGGGCTTTTTCCGTATTTCAATTTCCTTATGTATAAATTGACTTTCAACGAGCGTGTCTTTAAGAATCAATTTCATTGAACGAGTTCCCCATCCTGTCTGTACTACAATGTCATAGGATTCATTTATTGGAATTACGACTTTGAACTCGATCTTTATGCATAGTTTGTCGTTGTACTTAATGCACTTTACATCCTCAAGAGATAGACAATCAAAGATATCAGGTTTAAGTGAAATTTTGTTTTCGGTACCTAAAATGATAGACATCATACTTGAGAAATAATCTGAATCATTTAATTCAGATGGAATTACATTAATACTATTTGCCTTTTCAGATTCCCCAATCTCCTGTAGGAAATTTGATAGCTCTTTATTTCGTCCATAATCCAAAAGATCATAATATATTAAATTAAGAGGTTTGGCAGATTGAAAAAAAACTATCAACTGCTCTAGTGTTGAACATTGTTCATTGTTTATGTATATTATTGTATTCATTTCTTATGTTGTCTGATTATTATGAAAATGTAGAACTATTCACTAAAATCTGATAAACATAAACGCATCCCGACTAAGCAATTCGCTTCTGTAACATTGTAGAAATTTCGCGAATAGATGAAACAATTTAAAGCTGCATCTGTATAACTACCACCACGAACAACGCGGCTTTCACTATTGCATGTTTCAATTGGATCAATTTTATCTTCTTTACCAAGGTCTTTTTTCCAATGATCAAGGCACCATTCCCAAACATTTCCACACATATCATAGATGCCGAGTTCATTTGGCTTGAGTTTTGCAACTTTATTAGTATTGCTCTTGTTATTGCACCAAGCTACATCCTTGTAGCTGTTACTTCCACTGTATTTAAAGCCTTGACTGTCATTCCCACCACGTGCAGCGAACTCCCATTCAGCTTCACTAGGTAAATGAAATTGTCTACCATGAAGCTGAGATGATAGTTCTTCATTTAGTTTCTTTATAAACTTTAAACAAGAATGCCAATTTATATTTTCAACAGGAGCATCTCCATTATTTGTCCCAAAACAAGAAGGATTTCGTCCCATAATGGCTTTCCATATATTCTGAGTAACAGGTACTTCTCCTATGTAGAAATCTTTTGATAGAGTTACCTTATGACTTTTTTCAGAAGTCCCCATATAAAAAGAACCGTGTTCAACTAGAATCATTTTAAATTCATAGTCACCAACACTGAATGTTAATGACTTCTGCTTTACTTCTTTTAGAATACTATCATCTACAAATAAAACAATATCTTTTATTGTATTGGGCCTATTCCTAAAAGAGACACCGCGTTTTATGATTTGGTTAATTTTATAGTCTATAGGATTAATCTCACAAATATGTCTAGTTCCCCATGATGACTGTATCTTTAATGAATAGGATTCATTAAACGTTTGTATTACTTTAAGATTAACACATATCATTGTGTCTTTATCTGATTCTTTAACTTCTATTCCTTCTATTTTAAAAAGTTCAAGAAAATTAGGCTTAGAGTTTGAATTTGATGTTTGCTTATTTGTCATTATATCTGTTAGTTTCGATATATATTCTCCATCGCCTATATTGTTATCTATCGAATCTATATTATCAGCTAGAATATTTTCATTATGTTCTCTCAGCCATGTGGAAATATCACCTGAACGACCATAATCTATAATATCTAAAAATAGATCGCTCCCATACTTTATAGGAAATTTAAAATACTGTTTGAGCTGATGTATGCTAAAACAGTGCTCGTTGTTAATATATAAGACTGTCATATTTTACTTCCTTGATGCATTCACAAAATTATAAACACTTTGCATTTCTTTAATGCGTTCAATAGATGTTTTCTCCTGTAAATAGTCTTTCTCATCTTTCTTTTTACTTTCCTGATTCGACATTACTGAGGATTTAATAGTATCTATTGCTAATTTAAAATCCTTCTTTGTAATTTTAATGAGGGATGGTTTGAAGTCTTGAATGTTACTCTCTTCTTTTTCTTTCAGATATTCTTGAAAGCGAGTTTCAACAACCATATTTAGCACACATTCTATTTCAGCCCCAGAAAAGCCTCCGTATTTTCCAGACATGTCTGCGACAACCTCGGTACAATCGCCTATTTCAGAGAAATCAAATAGCTTGTTTTTTATATTTTGAGGATATCTTTTGTCTATTTTCTTTTTTAAAATTTGTGCACGTTCCTTAGCTGTTGGGAAATCAACAAAATATACTTCATCAAAGCGCCCTTTGCGCATAAACTCAGGTTTCATGACATCGTTAGCTGTAGCTACTATATAGACGGGAGTCTTCCGTTCTTGCATCCAAGTTAAAAAATGTCCCATCATTCTCATGACTAACATATCATTCTCTCCTGATTTCCCATTCCCTCCAGCGAATGCTTTTTCAATCTCGTCAATCCATAACACACATGGATGTGCTGCCTCTGCTGTCGCAAGTGCTAATCTTAAATTTGCTTCACTTTCACCTACATATTTACCCATTAGGCGGCTAACATCTAATCTTAAAAGTGAAACATTGAATTTATTTGCTGTAGCTTGTGCAATCATACTTTTTCCGCAACCAGGCATGCCAATAATCAGTATACCTTTAGGTATTGGAATGTTATATTTTTCTGCATCACCTAAATTGTGATATATTGCGCTTTTAATCTCAAGATCTTGAACAAGTTTATCCAGACCTCCAACATCGTGAAAACTTATATCAGTATCAATTACTTCAATTATACCTGATTTCTTAACAATACGCTTTTTCTCTTTTAATGCTAACTTTATGGTTTTATCTGATACACGGTTGTTTGTCAGTTTAAGAACAGTTCTCAGCGTCTGTTTTACATCATACATTTGTAATCCTTGGAGCGTACGGACCATATCCTCTATGGCTTTTTCTTGCCTAGGGTTACTATTGGTTATTTCGCCAATTGTTTTTTTTATATAATCATATATTTCTTCTGTTGTTGGAGGAGCAATCTCCAGTACAGTGAAAAATTTACGGATAGTAAGCGGCAGCGTTTCCAAAGGTTCTGGTGATACAATGATAATCGTAGTTTCATTGTCATATTCTCCAGACTCATACTTTGTTGCAAATGTTTGCATCAAAGAAGATATATATTCATTTTCCCAAAAGGCTTTATATCCTAATCCTTTAAATAAAATCAGATGATTAGGATTTGAATTCTCTGATAGTTCATCTTTTAGATTATTGTCTATCAACTCGCATAATAATTCTTTTATACTCCTTATCCTTTTAAAGTCATTATCAATCCGTTTGGTTTCAAAATGAACTATTGAACCTCGACCTGAATCATATTCAACAATAGTGTCTGCACTTATTTCATTATCTGCTAAAAGTTCACTTAACGCTTTATCAACGTATTGTGAATGGAAATGATTTATATATATAACAGGACAACTTTGGATACAGGTCCAAAGTTGGTTCTTAAATTCATTGAATGATTTTTGTCCCATATTTGTTACATATTTTGTGTGGATTTGTTTTCTTCACAAGATGTAATGTCATTATTCTCTTTTTTATTCTCAATAATTTGCAATGCATCAGAAGTCATCACTCCAGTTAAAGGACCTTCATGCTCTACATCAATATCTTGTTCAGATTTATCTTCTGGAACAGTAATCTTATGCGATTTATCTTCTGTTTTAGATTCAATATTTTCAAGTGCAACATTAATTTTATTTTTTGTCTCACTATCTATATGAAGAGGTTCCCTAAAACGTCTAGAAGCCATAAAAATTCGTGCGTTATATGGCTCTCTACGTAACCATTCCAAAAAGAATACAGCTTGTATCAAAGTCATATTTTCATCACGATAAAGACTCTCTATACTAATACCGTCAACTGAAAATTCTTTTATCGAAGAGGCTTTCCCTTCTAATATTTCATATATAACTTCCTTGAACTCTTTAGGAAGATTTCTGGTCCTCCATATATTACGCAAACATTCTATGGTTGACAAACCTTCTTTTTCAGAAAAATATATGTACAATTTTCTATAATTAATCTTTTTCATGTTCATTTATTTAAATGTGTAAGACCTAATTGTTGTTCAAACCAATAAGCTTCTGCTTCCAAAGGTTGTTTAGTATATGCTTCAAAATTTTCTTTTGGAGATATATAATTCTGAATATTATATGCCAATAGTTTTACATACTCTTCACTATAGCCATATTCATCGACAGATTTTCCCTGACACCAAGCTTCAATAGCCATGAACTGGCGTGCATGAATTAATTCATGAAATACGGTACTTATTTGCTCTTGAAATAGACTAGGTTCTTCTGTCACAATCATTGCAAGGTTAAGTTCCAATCTATTCTCTTTGAAATTATATGAACCATATGAAGTCCACAAACTTGCCTCGTCTTCTGGATACTTTGCCACTATATCAGGCTGATTCTTTATACCTAATATTTTGATGGCATCATTTGCTACTCCAAGAATTATATCTTTTCGTTCTTCAGGAGTTGTTTCATTACATACTGTTTCTATACCAGAGGGAAACCTCGAGGTTAGGTTTCTCTTTGCTTCTTCGATTTTAGGCTTATAATAATCTTTAATTTCAGGTGGTACAGGGTCTGTTGTCTTGTCCTTCTTATCTTTAAGATCTTTTACCCAATTATCAATTTTTTCCCTGACCTCTTTGCATTTTTCTCGACCTCGGTGAAATGCTTCTTCACACACTTCGCATGTCGTTTCTACTAGCTTAATTGCGCCCTTTGTGATGCTTACTAGTCCTTTTTTTAATGCTCCCAATAATCCCATTTTTGATTTATTTTATTTGTAATAATAATGCTATAGCTTTCTTATACCCTTTTTTTGAAGCTATTTCAAGCATAGCACAAGGTATTTTCTTATCACATCCGGAATTTAGCATTAAAATTGCCAATTCTGTAATTAGACCAGTATGGCTATGTAATCTACCTGTTGGAATGAGTGGGGTAGTAATTTCTTTGTAGATAGCCATACATTTCTCTTTATTTAGTTTCTCTTCTTTAAGGAGATACTCTACATACATTAAATCTGCCTGAACAACTCCCATTGCATGGAGTATCAGTTTAATTCTTTGAGGTTGCTGATTGTACTTTTCTACACCAACTTTTATTGTAGCTAAAAGAAATCCAAGGTTAGCGGATTGATTGTAATATGACATTGCTTTATTTAAATCTTCATCTACTCCCATGGAGTATTCGTACAATTCACCAAGTCTGTACAACGCCACTGGATTCCCACATCTTGCTTCATCTTCTATTGCTGATAACTTATTACTTTTTAGAATATCAAAGTTATAATTGATTTTTTCTAATTCAAATTTGATAGTCTCAAGTTTCTTGTATGTCTTTGTTTCATTTGAAGACATAGCAAGGTCTAAAAAGTTATTCAAAAATTGCAAGTCTGTTAAAGACCATGGCGTTAAGTCAATAGCTTCTTCTATGGAAAGGAAGGTATTACAACTAACCTTTTTACAATGCTCCAATAGAATTTTCTTTAATCTATCTTTACTTGATTTGTCATCAAGTAGTACATTCAAACATCTACTCATATTTACTAAGTAGAAATCATTGATCACACTAACTTCTGTTAGACTATTATTAAATAAATTACTATAATACTCTCGGCAATCATCAATTAAATATTTCATGCCATCAGTATTTATTGATCCATTAGTTAATAATTGGGGAAGTTTAGGACTATTTCCATTTGAAGACCAAAAATAGGTATCTGTCATGTATCCTACCAAGCATTGCAAGTAAGGCACAATATCTTCAATAATCTCATCTAATAATCCATCCGCTGCAGTATAATCATCTTCGCTTGTATATGAGCGTTGAAACTCCGAAGGCTCAAATTCAATAAAATCATTATTTAATACATTTAACCCCCAGGTTCTTAATTGAAAGACAAGCTTCCCATCAGTCGGGCGGAAGTATGGAGTAATCAATAGTGTTGGTAAGTTTCCAAGAGCTAAATGCATTGAATCTATCTGTATTTCAGTAGGAGCTAGGCCAGTTCGCCATGCTCCACTATAAAATAATATAGGATGATCTGTCAGAACACTCCAATTCTGACTACAGTATACATCTAGTTTTTCTTCTATCCGAGGAAAAACGATTCTATTGAATTCTTGATAATTTGATGGCGTTAGGATACAATGTAGAGCAATTTTTTCTTCCTGGTTAGCCAAAAGATTACCTAATGCCTGATTTTTCATAACAATAGGTAATACGCTCAAAGGCCAGTTATTAATTGTTGCTGAATACGCTAACTTATGTAGAAGATTGTCAACATCATTTTTTAACTCTTCTAAACGCTGTTGGTGGCGTTCTTCCTCGAGTTGTCTCGTTAATTCCTGGCCTTCACGCATCAGTTGCCACATACGTTGGGTATTATGTACCCTCGCAGCGCTTTCATATTCTTCACGCTTTTGTTGGAGCTGTTTGTTTTGCCTACTACTACGCCAATTGTTGAATATTTGTAATCCAACATTGGTTAGTATCATTGTCATTGCACCTATTGGCATAATATGAAATTTAAAAATTAGACTTTACTTTTTCTTTAATCTCATTTAAATCTTCCTTTGTGTAGACTTCTAATAAATGAGGCATGTTCTTCTCATCTAGGGCATCCAGAATATTCTGATTTTCCTGACGTATAAATTGCTTAAAGTCTGATTGTTTGTTCACAATATCTTTCATCCATTTATGAGAATTGTCATTCAACCAACTTGGCATTGTAGGGACTTTTCCTTGTGTAAGAAACATATAAGAGTCTCGTACAGTACCTATTATTATAGAGATGGCTGTATGAATAGAATCTATCACCTCTTTCTGATAATCTTTACTTTCTAAGGCATCTATAGGAGAATAATCAATTCCAAATAGTGTGCGAATCAGAGGACGAGGAGCTTGTGATTCCCATACGGCACTTTTGAAATTCATTTTGCCGTTACTGTATTGCGGAATAATGAGAAGTGTCGGGAGTTGACTCATCAGGAAATGAATGTTCATTATGCATGCATTACCTCCTCTAAGGTCTTCTTTAGGGCAAGCGTCTTTCCGGTATTTAAGATTGCCAATGAATGGAATATCATCATGCATAATGCTGTATTCCAAATTATTATATAATTCAGCGTCTAAATCATTGGCTCCACCAAATTTTTTCAGAGGCAATAAAGGAGTACGCAGTAAAACGACATTAAGAGGAAGACTATTATCCTTACCTTGTTCTGTCTCTTGCAAAATCACAAAAGGCAGTTGGGGGTCGAGAGGCCAACAATGCTGGAGATAAGCTTGAAGCTCTATAGATTTCATCTGTGTACAAAAAGATGTTGCCGCTTCTTTTTGCCGATATTGGCGTGCTAAGGCAGCCATACGACGCTTAAAAGCGATTTCTTCCTGTATTTTTTTGTCTTCAGTCAATAGCCTGGCACGTTCCATTTCACGCTGAAACTCGATAGAACGTTCATGTGCCTTTTCCTGTAATCTACGGTTATTCCATCCGAGGATAGTTGAACTTATTGAATTGGCAACCCAAAACATTCCGTATCCAGGTAAATTTATGTTATGTGATACTATTGGTATATCCATATTTATATATCGTCATCAAGTGTTATTTGTGAATTATCTTTATCGGTAGAGTCATCCTCGTTATTATAGCTATTGGAAAAATCTTGATTATCTGTATGGTAGTCATCTTGATATAAATGTTCATTTTCATCCTCATCAGATTGGAATTTTTCTGCACAAGCAGCAATTTCCAGTGACGACATGCTATCGAACATAAACTCGTTTGAAGGATGATATGTATCATCAATAGTTGGCAAATCAAAATCTAAATTGAGAATTTCATCTGGAATCTGGATACCATTAGATGTATATTCGTTCAATGATGTATCAATATTTTCTGATACTTCATATATTGATTTTAAGGCATCGTCATTTTGAATTAAAGACGAGATTTGCTGCATTTCGTTTTCGGGCAAATTGCCATCCAGGAAAGCTGCAAATTTTTCAATACTCACGGTCGGATTAAAATGTTTATCCATTTTGTGCCTCCTTTCTCCATATACGAATGTATTGCTCTTTTGCCAACTTATGTTTATTATAGTAATTATCCATGCTCATACCTAAAGCTTCTGCTGTTTCCTCGTTTGATTTTTCCTCCAAATAGTGTAATCGTATAATGTTTCGATATCTTACATTAGGCATTAAAGATAAGATTTTCTCAACGTCAGCACGATTTATAGAACTGAAATCTATATTAGTAGAGTTTATTTTATCTATAAACCTATCATTGGCATCTGAATCAACATCTTCATCATTGGATGATACAATATTCACAATAGGTATTCTCTTTTCAAACTTTTCATAACAATAAAAAAGGCAAGCAGTCTTTAGCCATTTGGCTAAAGTACTTTCTCCTCTAAAATTTTCCATTTGACATTTTCCTGTTTTTTTACTTGGTGAAAGCACTACTAAATACATTTCATCTATAAAATCCTTGCAAGTATCACAATCCGTATAGTATTTATCAAAAATGGATTTGAAAAGAGGATAGCATTGGATATACAAATACTTCTTCGTGATAAGGTTATCACGATTGATTAGAGCCTTAGCTATTTCTATATCCTTAGTAAAAATCTTCACAATTTTAATCTTTTAAATAATAATACATATTGCATAGTTGTCTCTATCTTTATATGGATACAGGTTATGTGGCTAGGTGTTCTTGCTAAAGTATTTCTTTTTTAATTGAGATTGATACTTTGTTATTTGTCCTTATGAACAAAGTTAGAGGTTGTCCCATAATAGAAGTTCTGCGTCATTAAACATAGAACTTTTAGAAGTACGTAGGAAATAAATCCTGCGTATGAAGGTTTTTCAGCCTCGTTGTCAATAAGCATTAGTCAATGTATCCATTTAGTTAACACAAGTTTATCTATTCAATATAGATGTGTCTCTAATATTGCAAAGGTAAAAATTAAAATTGAGTATCAATCATCAATTTCTTACTTATTTGAAAATAGTTCTAAGGAAATTTGGATTTTATATATTTTGTATTATCAAAGGTGTATATTGATTATGACTTACTGAGATTTATTCAAAAGTAGTTTATACTCCTGCATAATACTCCAGATTTTACTAGTCCACAATAGAATATCCCCCTCGTATACATACATGTGCTTTAACTTGAAGTATTTTATTTTGACTATGTGCCACAGTTGGATCAAAGTTCGCTTATGGACCGATAGTCTGTGCCTTTCTATTTTTCCTTGCTGAGTTTATACCTTTTCATAACTCATAAGAGTGTCATAAGCCTTGTTTTGCTTCACCTCTGGCTTCCATCCTATTGAATAGTTTCCGTGTTCAGACCTTTTTATGCAGAGTGCGGAGTTTCGTATTTCTTTTGCTATGCCATGCCAGGTTCACGGTGAAGTTGGGGAGTTATCGCTTTTACCATGTCCGGATTGCTTGCCATGGAACTGTGAAACCTGTCTAGTCTGAATATGGAGGCAGCATCCTTTACCATGACCAGACACAAGAATATCAGGCCATTCTCTTCACATCTCATTTTGGACGAAGCCGTGACACTTGCTTTTTCCTGTTGCGAAGTTAGTGCAAGCCGCATACTGCAAGTACCAGAGCCTTATTCCCTGAATTCTTTCAAAAACTTTTCCAGCTGCAGCTTTTCAGAAAACTTTTCCTGCCTGAAGGTGAAATAATCCGGTAATTACTTGCCTGATTGCTATCCTTGCCAACTTTGATGGCAACGTAAAAAATAAATGTTTCACTTCTAAAATTTCATTGTCATGAAGAAAATGGAAAATTCTTTCGTAGTTTCTGGTTTTGTAGGTAAGGATGCAAGCATCCATCAGTTCTCAACCGCAAGCGTTGCACGTTTCCCTTTGGCAATCAGCCGCACTGAGAAATCAGGCGAGGAAACAATCCGTACTTCAGCATTCATAAACGTCGAGGCATGGCGCAAGAATGATAATACTACATCCTTTGACCGCCTTGTCAAAGGTGCACTCCTCACGGTTGAAGGCTATTTCAAGCCGGAGGAGTGGCAGGATGCCGACGGTGTCAAGCGCAACAGAGTGGCATTTGTAGCCACCAGGTTCTATGAAGCTGTTGAAAAGGAGGAAACTCCTGCAGCTCAGGAGAAGAACTCCAAGAAGGGCAAGTAAAGCCTTTCTTCTCTCCAATAGAGCGGCCTTCGGGTCGCTTTTTTTATGCTTATACTTCTCTTTGCCGAGATTCGTTCCTCATACACCGACTTCGGGGAACTGGCATAAATTCCGTTGCGAAGGTAATTGTCTGGTCTTGTCATCAGCAAGGTCAGGGCTTCGCTTTGCCGCAAAATCTCCACACCTGCGGGTAGTATTTTGGTGCAAAACCTTGCAGAGACAGCCCCGACACCTTCTTGGTGCAACAAAATTTATATGTGTTCCCGAAGTAGTTGATCTACGAGAGGGAAGAAAAAACAGATGATATTATGACGACAATCCAATCAATCCTGAGCCGACTGACCAAGGCTGTTGGCGGTACTGAAAAGATGCTCTACACAGAGCCGGAGTTGAACAAGTTTGCAGAGTTCTACCTTGACAAGTGGGACGAGAACACCAGTGAGGATGTCATAGCCGAGTCTTTCACTGACTTTTGGTGGGACACAGACAGGGCTTGCAGAAGATGCTCAGAGTGTGGCAAGCTGATGCGTGCCGGGTATTGTGCTGACATGGGAGTAGCCTACTATTGCAGTGATGAATGTCTGCACAGTGACTTCACCGATGAAGAATGGGCTGAGGAATGCGAAAACAACGACCGGAGTTATTATACGGAGTGGTAATTTTCAGGACATGGAAGTGGATAGTAAGGATATAAGGCTGTTCAAGCTTGCCGAGCATTACGGCATTGACTATGAGAAAAAGCAAATCAGTGTAAGAGGGCATATCTATTGGGCTGAATATGAAGAAGACGAAGAGAATGATTATTTCCTTCTTTCATTTGATACAGAAACCGCATGGGATGCCTGTAACGAACTCTTCTTTGAAATAAACCGGATATTGAATGATGAACTGAGTATTTCATACAGATGTTGCGAAAGTGGATGTGATTTGTTCTATACCCATGACGAGGGGGATTTCTTTCCCGAAGAATGTTGTGTGAGTTCATACGGCGAACCTTTCGAGGATGCATGTGAGGATGTTTTTGACACCATTGAGGATGCCATAGCTGAATGGACATCAAAGACCGGTATCGGACAGGGAGACCGCAGTGAGAAAGAAATGGTGGACTTTATCAATAGCTATGGATACGAGAGCGAAGAAACCTATTTCTACATCCATCCTTTCACATTCGAATAAGTATAACCACTGGGGCATGAGAAAGCCTTGTGCCCCGCTTTAGGGAGTACGTTTTCTATGATAACGTAACACTTTCCCTAACAGCTCTCAACTGTTAGGAGACATTGGTAGGTATTTGTATATCATACATTTACCTTTGTATACATTGATACATGTAGACAAGTACACGTATAAACAGAAATACAAGAATATATTGAAACATATAAACATAAAAACAAATAGTATGGCACAGAAAATCATCACTTTCGCTAACCATAAAGGTGGCGTATCAAAGACAACTTCAACAGCCTCTATCGGGGCTTGTATGGCAATGAAGGGCAAGAAAGTCCTGCTTATAGACCTTGACGGACAGGCAAACCTTACACTGTATTTCATTCCGAATGAGAATGAAATTGAAACCAGTATTTTTGATTCACTGGTAAACGGTGTCCCTTTGCCAGTGAAGCATATCAGGGAGAATCTTGACCTTGTCCCTTCTTCCCTTGAGATGGCAAGTACGGAAATAGCCTTGACCAACCTGTTGGCAAGAGAGCGGTTGCTTAGTAATCTTCTTGAACCGTTCAGGAAAGACTATGACTATATCCTGATTGACTGTCCGCCTTCTCTTGGTATTGTCACTACCAATGCTTTTATTGCCGCTGATGAGATCATCGTACCGATGACACCAGAACTTCTTCCGTTGAAAGGCATGAGGATGCTGGACGCATTTGTCACCACCTTACAGCGTGTCAAGCCGTCACTTCGCCTGGGCGGTGTGTTCATCGCAAGATTCAATCACCGTAAACTGAACAAGGTAGTGGAACAGGCTGTAAAGGAGCGTTATGAAAGTATCACCATGAATACCCGCATCCGTGAGAATATCGCCTTGGCTGAATCAGCCGGTAGTGGCAAAAGTATATTCGAGTATGATTCAAATTCCAACGGTGCAAAGGATTATCTTGCACTTACGGAGGAAATTCTTTCACGTAACCAGTAACAACTATGGCAAAAAACAATATGGACATTCTGCTTGGCAATATTCTGGGTAGTGACGCTATCAGTCTTGACCATAAAACAGTTGAACAGACAACTGAGACCAAGCCAATCCCGAAACAAGAAAAACGGTCAATAAAATCAGAGCGCAAAGAACAAATGGATTCTTCCTGGCGGCATTTCTCCTTTATCTGCTCCAGGGAACTTGTAGATAAGGTACAGGCAATCGCTTACAAGGAAGGATTCACCATACGTGCCTTTATGGAGTATGTGATGAAACAGGGTATCGAGGTATACGAGGCGAAGCATGGCAAGGCTCGGAAAGTCAAGTCCAAAAACATCAATGATGTAATGTAAACGTGTATACACGTAGCCATGTGTACGTATAGATATGTGTACGTGTAGCAATATATACATGTTTACACGTACACGTGAATACACAGATATATTCAAGTCAATAACAATCAAAATATTATGAATATGAATAAATACTTCTCATTTGCCATTATAGCATTCCTGATGGCAGTACCATTGGTATTAATCTCTTGTAGTAAAGACGACAATCTGGATGATGTTGAAGAGCTTCAGCCGGAGTTGAAAGTATGGACGGAGCCTTATCATGTTGAAGGTTCAACCATAGACGAGGTCAAGAACTATATGGACTTTTCAATGAAGCGATATGGTCTTGTATCGGAGGCAACAATAGCTGGTTCTATTCAACTCACTTACAAAACCGGCAACGGTAATGAAGGCATCCTATATAGTTTTTACGCTTCAGATGGAGCACTGTATTCAGTAATAGACACAGAGCTGATAGCCAACAGCCGTCTTGTCATAGAATATCTGGAGGATCATTATTCTCTGATTGCCCCGGCGAACGAGGCAACACTTGAATACTGTTTCACGAACTCTAACAGGTCAATGGTCATAACGACTGCTAAGGTTTCCGACACCTACTTCAACGTAAGCTACGCCTACGTCAATTGATATTGTATTATATAGCTTTGAGCCATCATCAGGTCTTATGATTTGGTGGTGGCTTTTTGTATACATGTATTCATATAGACGTGAATACATGGCTATATGTAAACATGTATATAAGTCCACTTGTATAGGTGTATACATGTACAATTGTGGACATGAATACATGTGGACATTGGATGATTGAAAGATAACTTCCTAAATCATTGATAGACAAGTGGAATAATCCTTTTGTAGTTGAATTAAAATTCGCCTTTTTGTAATTGCTAAAAGCATATTTTATAAGCTTTTTGTATGCTGACAATTCACGGCTTGTCAGATTTTCACCGCAAAATTACTGTGAATGTCCGAACGCCAAGTACCGATTCTCTAATGTACTTCAGATTAGTCTGGCAACCTTCCGCAAATCAGAGATTTGGGTATTCCATACAAATCTGCAGCCATTTACTTGTCTTATCTTCCATGTCTCACAGTATCGGGAGCGTGAAAATTTGAAGCCCTTTGAAATTGTCACGATTTCACAAAAGGGAAATGATTAATTTTAATACTTAAAATATGGAAGTACAAAAGATTCATCCGGCAGAAGAGTATCTTCGCAACGAAAAGAACCCCACATCATTGTATGTCAGAATTAGTGGAGAACGTAGAAAGTTGTTCATTAACCGCAGTGACGGAGAGGGAGTGATTGGCATTATTGCAAAAGGTAAACGCAAACGAGGTTATGTTTTCAATGCCTGGTCAAGCATTGAGAAAGTCTATTATCCGACCACTGAAAATGAAGAAGAGGCAGAAAAGAAGATGATTCTCAAATACCAGAAACTTGCCAGACTTGCCACACATACAAATGATTGGTTGCGCAGGATTGCAGGTGCGGATTTGACAAAATCCCTTTACGAGAACCATATAACCACAGGAACAGGTATTGACGGAAAATGTATCAGATTGAGCACCATCGAGAAGTATTGCGGCTACATGGTGATGGCATGCTTCAGGGAAGCCTTCAAAAAGAAAGAGAAGTATTCAAGCTATAGGTTTGACTTTTGCGGTTATGACGGGACACTTTGGTGTGAACCGAAAGAGAATGGTGATATGATAGCCGGATTCAGCAAGGAATACCGAAATTGTGGTAACGGTTATTATTATCTGCTTATCAATGATGATTGTGTGATAGGTTATGACATAGACTGATATAGTTATAATTCAAACAGACCATATCGGGAAGCCCCGATGTGGACTGTTTGAAGATCGAGTATGCTGACGGTTGATTACCTCTTTTAATACTTACATTCCAGGTTGGAAAGTAGTGAATATATTCCTTGAAAAGTCGTTGGTTGTTATTCCATAGCCAAAATTCCTGTTTATAAGACGTAGTCAGTTCTGATATATGTTTGAATCTGTAACGTTATTTGTAGAACTTTTTTTACTCTTCGCCCACGCCAATGTCCGCATTCGCAAACAGTTTGCCATAGAGATATTCTGTCCATGGTCGAGTGGATCGACTATAGCCAGAACATCCCTCTGTCAAAAGTACGGCAGGAGCATTCCGCTATCAAAGATAGTGGAGAGCTCCTTAATGCCGTACTTGCTGTTGGCGTTGCAGGACATTTCCCACCCGACAGTTGTAATGCTATGCTCTTACCACTCCACCAGCTAACACTTGCCTTAAACTTTATAATCTTAGAGTTTTCTTTTTCCTTTAATCTTCGCCCACACCAATGTCCGCATCCGCTAACAGTTTGCCATAGAGATATTCTGTCCATGGTCGAGTGGATCGACTATATCCAGAACATCCCTCTGTCAAAGGTACAGCAGGAGCATTCCGCTATCAAAGATAGTGGAGAGCTCTCTCATGCCGTACTTGCTGTTGGCGTTGCAGGACATTTCCCACCCGACAGTTGTAATGCTATGCTCTTACCACTCCACCAGCTAACACTTGCCTTAAACTTTATAATCTTAGAGTTTTCTTTTTCCTTTAATCTTCGCCCACACCAATGTCCGCATTCGCTAACAGTTTGCCATAGAGGTATTCTGTCCATGGTCGAGTGAATCGACTATATCCAGAACACCCCTCTGTCAAAGGTACGGTAAGAGCATTCCGCTATCAAAGATAGTGGAGAGCTCCTTGATGCCGTACTTGCTGTTGGCGATGCGAGACATTTCCCACCCGACAGTTATAAGGATTGTATTCAGTTATAAAGTTCCTATATACTAGTATTTTAACCATTGTGTCTTCATTCCTACTTGTGATTCAGCGAACTTTTTTCTGCAAAGTTGTTGCATCCATCACCAAATTGGCAAGTCGTTCTTAGTAAACAATCTTCCTTTTCCTTGAAAAGAGTATTGTCCACTGAAGACTTGCTGTATTGGTTTGTCTGCACTTTGTAAAACAGAAAAAACTTCCCGATCACAGTCCGAAAGGACTTAACAAAAGGGAAACAAAATCAGAGTGCAGTATGAACACAGTGAATGTTTACATCAAAGGTCAGGAAGACAAGGAACTGATTAGTTTCTTGCGATATTTTCCTTCACGCATCAAGAACATAGGAATGGACGCAGTTTTTGACCGTCAGATTGTCTATGACTACAAGGATGGCCGCAACCACCTGGAGGTGGCCAAATGCGTGGCAAAGTTCCTTGTAAAGAAGTTTGGCCGTAAGATATGCAATGTGGTATTCTCGTGCATCCCTGCAAGTAGTCCGGAACGTAACGAAATGAGAAACAGACATTTTTCCGAGCTTGTATGCAAGTTTTCCGGAGCCATTGACGGGTTCTCTCATGTGAGTGTCATCGGTGAACGTACTGCAGTCCATGGAACAAAGATAAAAAAGGAAGAGCGTGCCAAACGGATAAATGAGCAGAACAACATTGAGATTGATGCTGATTTCTTCAAGAACAAGGAGGTCTGCATTTGGGATGATGTAGTCACAACGGGTGCATCCTTTAATGCCTATGTCTCCCAATTAGAACAGGCCGGAGCTCATGTGACCAACGGCATCTTCCTTGCCAAAACAAGCTATAAATACGTACTAAAATGACAATTATGAATGATTTGAAATTTGACAGGACAGTCTCAGCTGCTTTTACAGGACATCGGTTCTATGACTTTTCCCAAAGGGAATTTATTCAGGAACGCCTTACCTCAGCAATATCCGAAGCCTATGACCATGGCATCAGGAATTTCATTTCCGGATTTGCTTTGGGAATAGATCTGATGGCAGCACAGTTGGTACAATCGCTGAAGTGTGATTTGCCCGGAATATCTCTGACTGCAGTCATACCGTTTGAAGGCCAGGCAGAGAGATATAATATTTATGATAAAAGAGTTTATAGACGGTTGCTTGAACTGGCTGATAAGGTAATTGTGCTCAGTGACTACTATTATCCGAGGTGCTTCCTTGACCGGGACAAGTTTATGGTTGAGAATGCTTCATATCTCATTGCCTATTATGATGGCCGTGAGAAAGGGGGAACATACTACACCGTTAAAAAGGCACGAGCGAGGGGCATCCCGATTATTAATGTGTATTGATTTTAAATGGAACGAGTATGAATGAACTTTTTGATACTATTATTGTCTTTTTCGTGTTCCGTTTTTTCTTCTACATTTTGGAAGTATGGTGGAATGGAGATGAACGGAACGATTTCAGAAGAGACAGATAGCAATCCTGATATATAAGTCAAGTACAGGTGAGTAGGAGCGGTCTTGCCGTCAGCTTCTACAGGACAATCACGCTTTCATTGCAAGGATAGGTTTTTATCCTTGCCGGGTCTTTGCGTATTTTGGTGAACGAGACTTTGGTATAACCTGTTAAAACTCCGGAGTATCAAGTCTTCTGATAGACAGAATATTGTCAATCAGAAGCACTCTTCCGTCCGATAACGTGAGTGCTCTTGTCACCTCTTCGTATTTCTTGGCTGTGCCTGTTATTGACACGTATTTGCCTCCATCTTTTTGAGTATCAGGTACGAAATACACGAAAGTGTATTCTTCCTGTTCCGGCACCTGTTCAATGACGCGGGCGAGTTCTCTTGTAAGACTTGCCATCTCATCATCAGAAAGGAGCTTCTTGGGAGTAGTCAGCCTTGCTGTTTCGGCTAACGCTTCATCATGTCCTGTGAGAGCGGCAAACGGGGCAAACTGGGCGGCACGGTTCTCCATGGACATGGGTGTCCTGTTCTTTGAGACATGATGTGGCAGATTGATTATGTCGTCATATTTACTCATGGTGCCCTCCAATCTGTTGGTTACGTTCTTTCTGGGTTGCTCCATCGGCATAATTGATGCCCTTCAGGATGGCATTCTTCCCAAACTTCTTCTTTATACTCAGGATAGCTTCCTGACGTCTGCGTTCCTTCTCAGCTTTTTCCAGGTCAGCTTTCCGCTGTCTTTCTGACTCTTCGAAATCAGTAAAAAGATCGAGTTGGACGATTTTAGGTTGCTTTTTATACTGCTCCTCATGTACGAGGTGATTCACCGACAGGTTAAGACGGCGCACGAGTAGGACAGGATTCACTATGCGGCCGTACAGTTCAGCCACTTTTTCGGAGATGATACTGCCTGCAGAAGTCGGCTCCTCGATATTGATGGTGCCATGAGCATTGACCGGCACCTGTCTGCCGTAATGGTCGGTTGTAATCTTACCATGGTACTTCTCCCTTATTGAAGGGTTGGTCAATGATTCAATGTCGTATCCGACGGTAAGCACCAACTGGTCAGTGAGCAGCCTCTTGTCCACAAGGTCGAGCGACACACTGTCGGCCATTTCAAGTATCACATTACGGGCCATATCCGTAGTGTAAGCCGACTGGAGAACCTGTCCGGAACTCAATGATTTGCTTTCAGGCTTATAGGCTTTCACATATTCCATGGTAACTGGTTCCCATCCCCAGGCATGGTCAATAAGCAGTTCAGCATTGACTCCAAACATCTGGTACAGGAATCCTTCATGTTCTATAGAGCATCTGGCTACATCACCCATCGTCAGGATATTGTACTGGGCAAGCCGGTTGGCAATACCTTTGCCTACACGCCAGAAATCTGTGAGAGGAGTGTGTTCCCAAAGCAATTTGCGATAAGTCATTTCGTCAAGTTCGGCAATGCGTACACCGTTTTCATCGGGTGGCATCTTCTTGGCCACAATATCCATGGCTACCTTGCACAGATACATGTTGGTACCGATTCCTGCCGTAGCTGTAATGCCTGTATCCGAAAGGACATGACGGATCATCTTCATTGCCAGCTCATGAGCAGTCATCCTGTAAGTCGCGAGATAGGTGGTAGCATCGATGAAGACCTCGTCGATGGAATACACGTGGATGTCATCCGGACTTATATATTTCAGGTAGATGTCGTAGATTCTTGTACTGTATTCTATGTAGTGAGCCATGTGGGGAGGAGCCACCACATAGTCTATGGCCAGACTTTTATTGCTGTCCAGCTCCTTCTTCGAGTAGGATTTTCCACTGTTACCTCGCTGCCTGTTTGCCACACGTACTTTCTCAATCACCTCGAATAAGCGAGGACGACCTCCGGTACCATACTTCTTTAATGCCGGCGAAACAGCCAGGCAGATGGTCTTTTCCGTTCGTGAAGCATCAGCCACGACAAGGCATGTGTCGAGCGGATCCAATCCCCGTTCAACACATTCTACTGAAGCATAGAATGATTTCAGATCTATGGCTATATATTGTCGTAATGGCTCTGTACTCATTATATTTCCGGAAAACGATACAAAGATAACGAGAATCCTCCAAAAATTCCTTAATATTGTTATTGCTTATCAGTTATATACAGCCCATATCTCACTCTTACATGCAGTCCCGGACTGATTTTCACCTGTTATATGTCTGCCTTTAAGCACATCCGCTGTCGTGTCAGAGGAAAATTTTTCAGCGAAGTTATCTTGGATCTGTCAAACTGCAAGACGTGTCTTGTGAACAATCTTCCTTTAAGTGACAGGCACTTAAAGAGTATTCTTCATGCCATTCTTGCCTTATTTGCCTTCTCCAAACTTCTGATGCAGAAAAATCTTCCCGACACACAGCTGAAAGGCTGTAACAAAAGGGAAATAAATAATTCAGATATTATGACAGTAACAAAATTCAACAATCGTCTGGTAACTCCAGAACTGAGAGAGGCTCTGAGTGATTATCCCCTGTATTCACAGGACGCAAAAGGAAAGGATGCGCTTTGCATCGCAGTGTTTCACCTTGGCAATATCCGTTGGTATATTATGGAAGGACAGCCCGAAGGAGATGACTTCACCCTATATGGTATAGTGGTCGGTCTACATGAAACAGAGTACGGCTACATGTCAGCATCTGAAATGGCCGATGTCACTTATGATGCGAGTAAGTACGGACTCGGCTTATTGAAGATAGAACAGGATAGGAGTTTCAAATCTTGTGCCCTCAGAGAGGTAAAGGATAAAGAACTTCAGTCTTTCTTGTCAAGACTTTATGATGAAAACTAATGTATAACTTAAAAATTGGACAGCTATGAAGATTATTGTTGTGGATTGCACAAATGTCCGCATCGATGTTTTGAACGTTCCGGAGAATATGGTTGGAGAGGACGTTGAACTTTTCCTTGTAGAGCACGACTACTCCTTGAATAACATTTCATGGATGGCAGTTCCTGCAGATTATGTTCCGGTGCAGTTTCATGAATTTGGCATAGATGAAGAGAATGGCAAGGAGGTACATGAACAAAGGGATACCAGGTTGAAGAATTTTTCAATCTATGATAGCGTGCAGGAGGTAAAGCATCGCGAACAGGAAGAGCTCGTTTCTGCAATTCGCCAATATGGTGAGAAGGTTGCCGATGGCTATGAATGGCACTTTGAGGGTGATTGCCCGATAGTGGCAGCGTATGACTATGATGAGCCTTGTGATGTGGTAATCCTTGCAGTGAGGGTTAGCAATGATGGAAGAATAACCATCATAGGAGATGAGAAAAACGACCGGGGCAATGAACATGAGATTGATGCCGATGATATATTTGCCGGTCACATTGATTTCATTACGTCGGAAATTGAGTGATAAGAACAAAGGAACAGGAGCCACAGGGATGGTCTTCTGTTCCTTTACTCGTTGCAGTCTTACGGTTATAGCTGCTATGCGGATAAACCTTAAACACTCAGATGTCTATTTCCGTAAACCTTGAAAAGCGTCTTCCGTCCCTTTCTATAGTCTCGAAAAACATCTTTTCCGGTCTGACCCAATAAGATTTCTCTCCATAGAGAGCCTGATATACAACCATCCGCTCCTGAGTTTCACTGTCAAAAGCGGAATGGATATATTTATAGGTACCACCCTTGAAATGACGGAAATATCTTTCTTCTTTTTTAGGAAACTCCATCAGCATCTTCATGGCCAAGGGCGCATACCAGGTCTTCACTTCCTGTTCTGTGGGAGTATGCGCACCCGGGAAATGATGGGAATTGTTGTAATGCTCCAGGAACATGGGCTCATAGTGAGCCAGTCTGTCCTGTTCGCCGAATAGTCCCCAGACACGGTCTCTGTAATACGGATTACAGCAGTCAAACTGAATCTTTTCGAGTTTGGCAAACTCTTCGATTAAAGCTTCATCTATGATAAACGTCTGATTGCCGTCCTTGCGTGGGGCTTTGTACTGATGCTCACCGATTCTTTCTTTCAAGAATTTCGTCATCTCAAAGTGCGGATTGCCAAGCAATGCCGGGATGCCGACTATCGGGGCGAGCATCTGCGCAAGAAAAGATCCGCAGCTGTTACCCAGCAGCAGGTCGGGCGATTCCTGTTCAATGATTGAGCGTACCTGTTTTAATGCCTCCTTGGGATGAAGCGGAAGGTCTGGCGTTAAGACGGAGGCATGATTTTCAAATGCTTCTTTCAGAGCAACTGCCATCGGACAACTTCCTGTGGCAAAGAATCCGTGAAGGAAAAGTATCTTTTTCATTATAGTCAGCTTTTATCCATATCTTTCGATGTATCCTCTTCATTTTTCTTTTTGATAGGTCCGGAATGGTTTCCTCTATTGAGTTTGATGCCATGCTTGTTCAGAATACGGAACACAGAACTTCTGCTTTTGAAGCCGCTTGCTCTCCATATCTCATCTATAGGATGACCGGCTGCATACAGATTGATAACTGTCTTTTCTCTGTCGAGCTTTTGTAATTTTGTGGAAGAAACCTTCGGTAATGATGCAATCATCTTCGCCTGCAGGTTCACCATATGCTCGGCAGTCTTTCTCAAAGCAAGTACTTCTTCAGGTAAGGCACCCATCATTTCCAGCACATCCGATGGCTTGGTTTCAGGGAAAAGCTGGTTCTTGGAATCAATCCGGTCGTGTATGCTTATGACGCGAATAGCTTTTACCCGGCAAAATTCCAGGAAAGTAGCCAGTTCCCGACTGCCACGGATGGCATTTGAAAATTTGGGGATAACAAGTTCATCCCCCCTTTGCAGGGCAACCATGAGTTGCTTCCAAAGCGGCCTGTTGCGTTCGTTCTCATCGCACTCCTCTACAATGCGTATACATCCGAAGTTATTCATCCACTCCCTGTCTTCTTCCAGTTTGTCATACTGGGATATTGCCATAATGTAACCTATCTTTGCCATATTATAAAGGTTTTGACTGATAATCAAATAGATGTCTTATCTTGTCTTGAAAAATATATAGTATGATAATTCTCCAAGAGTATAATGAACACGACTCTGATGCAAAGGTATAAATTATATTCATATTGGTAATCATACTGATATGACAGATTTTATAATCGACTTCTTTTTTAACAACTTCTTATTATCAATAGATATGTATTATAAATCATACTATTATGAGTATGAAATATAAATTAATATAAACTGAATATTTTATACTGACAATGTGGAATTTTATCTATACATTTGCCACATAACAAACAAAATTATGCCAATGATATATAGAAATTTAATCGGTCAGAATCACTGTAGTAGCGGTTTGATTGGTATGTCTGACGCAGGTTCAGGAAAACAAGTGAAAGAAAGTAAATCAAGTGAAAGAAAAAATACTCAAATGAGTTTAATCTTTCACTTGATTTTTTTATGCTCTGTACTCTTGTTTTACTCATGCAACAATCATGAGAAATATGATTTTGAGTCCTCTGATGAAGCTCTGAATGAATACGATAATCTTTATAAGACTGTCAGATCACAGGAAACGTGCAATGCCGAGCAACTTGCCTCATTTATCAATCTGTGGTATGAATGCTCAGACACAGTCTACAAATTTATTCAGAAAGACCCTTCGTTTACGGCTCATGCCGGTCTGACCATGAGGTTTGACAGTATAACGGATTCCATTCGCACGAGGTTGATGGAGCTTGCGGACAACTTTACTCTAAGCGATGTGGCATATGTCAAACTTCATACTTCTATCTATGGTCAGGATAAGGAACTTGACTCATTAAAGCGACATGCAACAGTATTCTTTTCCTCATTGGATAGCATTCCTGTATATACCGGGAATATTAGAGACTTACTTGCCGATTACTCAGAGTTTCTGCTTTCATATAAATTACATGGGGTACACTCAGAAGATGCGCTTCTTCGATTTATCCGTATGGAAGACTTCTTCTTCCGAAGCTTTCTTGCTTCCATTGACGAGTGCTCAGCTTTGGGTATGGCGGATATTACTGATATGACGGCCAATATTTGTGACAGCATTTATAAGGAAGCATCAAATGGTAAAATCAAGGCTGATGAAACTATTACCTATATGTCCATGAGGACAGGCCGCCGTCTGCTTCTGAATGCCAAAGTCTGTCATGAGAAACTGAAACGTGGTATAGTAAAGGATTCGCAATATGCCAATGCTTACTTGTGGATGATGTTACAACCTTATCTCTCGATAGATGCCCTTGCCATAACAATGCTGACACCGGAACAGATTCGGCTTATGACGGATATGGCAAAGGATTATCCGGCTATCATTTCCAGATTAGACAGCAAACACTTAATCGATCGGGATGTGACCACAAAAATACCGAATCAGCTAATTCGATTATACATATCAACCATCTAATCATATAAATATCATGTTACAGGAAGCTATTTTAAAATTCAGATCATCCGGTCCCATATTGTTGCCAGCCATTATTGATAATTACTGGCTTGGGGAAATCAAGACTTACGAAGATTATGCCGTACTTCCTTATGAAGTACACGAACCTCAGCCTCTCGAAAAGGTTTTGGACATGTTTGAGATGAATGCGGATCTTGCCATTCTTTACCACATAGTGCCATCATCCGCTACCGCATACGGACATGAATGCTGCGCCTACTGTTATCCGGTGACGGAACGTATGTTCAAGATAAACTGCAAGACACATACGGACGGTCTTATCCATGAGTTATATGTTACCATCTACAATTCCATTGAGGTTATGTCTGCTGACATTTTTGAAGATTTGCGACTACATGAACGTCGTGGAAAATTCATAGAAAAGCGAGAGCATGTCCAGATAATGAATGACTTCAACTGCGGACTTTGAATGAACAGGAAAACGTATTACCTCATTGCAGACATCATACAGAAAAACAGGACATGGATAAAGGTTATCGGTACAGAAAAACTGGTAGAGATGCGAATACTTCAGGATGGAATGCTGAAGCCGCTGCTGTTTAAAGCTATCACTTTGAAAAGCTACAGGGAACATTACTGTTTCAAGAGGTCCTGTACCTGGAACATCAATGAATACGATTTGAACATGGGTCTGTTGGCTCTCTGCAAAAAAGACCCTTCAGCCTCTGAACGGATTAAGCATGATGCGCTCACTTTGCGTGATGTCGAATACATTATAGAGAAAGCTTCTTTCGGTATAATAAAACTTGAACTTGACGATTATGAATACTAACAGGAAAATTTATGTTTTTTATTTTACAGTCATCCTGCTGGCTGTACTGGCGATGATGGTATTTGACCTGAATATAATAATCAAGGCTATACTGTGTTTCCTCATATTCTCTTGCCTGATGGTTATGAGAAGCATTAAAAGGGCCTATGACCTGGCCGATGATATTGACCCTGATACGTTGGACAAGGTGACTTCATTGACTGATGATTATGCCATAGGAGATGAGAAAAGGAATCACGATTCCAATTTGGATTCTTATCTGAATCTTCTCATCGAAACGGATGAAGAACTTTCAAAAGACCCCACTATTGACCAGAAATCGTTCAGCTATAATGTCCGGTTGAACAGGCGCATAGCTGAACGGTTGGAGTCAATCCAGAGAAAAGAGCAGGAACACGTTGAGAATACAAATAACTAAATGAATTCACTATGATACATACATTAACCATCATCCGTTTTTTGTTCCCGTTCCTGCTACTTCTGGCATTTTTTTGCTTATATAAAAAACCGTACCGCTGCATGCAAAGCTTCATGTGGAGGATGGTAGTATTTGACAGTGCAAGAAAATTTTATTTAAGTATTATGATGCTTACACTCATCTTCATCAACTGGTGCTGTTGTATGACAGAGCCCAATCTGGCAGTTGGACTGTCAAGCATCCTGACGCTGGCACTTTTGAACAGAAGGATTGCCGATAGTACCCTTCATATTCTGCATGAAAGGAAACGGTTTTGGCTTATCACACTCCTGATAGCAGTGGTATGTTATGCCACCCCTTATATGAACAGTGTGTTTCAGCTTTTTTTCCTGCTAAGTGTGGCAGCTGTCTTTTATCCGTCTGAAAGAGTCCTTCAGCAGAAAAGCGTACTTGAAGACTGCGACAGTTTTAAAAGCCAGATGGACTGGATAATGAAGAACTACTATTAATGCCACTTACATGTGGAATATATATTCCTTGCTTGCTTTTTTCCCACTTTTTAAATGTAATCTAAAAATGACGCAAATGACTAACAATAAAAACAATTCTTCTCCTGAATTGAATGACCCACAGGGCATAGACCGCTCCCTGTTGGAGTATCTGAAGCCTAAATCAGAGGACCGTTACAGCAAACTGGAAGCCTATTGTGATCTGCTCACCAGAGCGACATCAGGAACATATTCCACATCCGTTGTAGTAGGAAATCTGAAATTACTTCCCGGCCAGTTTATTGCCACCATATCTGAACTTGCAAGGAAGTGGCAATGGCAACGTGCTACAGTCCGTCAGTTCCTGACCGGTCTTGCCAACCTGGGCCATCTAACCATGGAGCAATTCTCAAAAAGCTATGTGTTTTCCGTAAGCCAGGAACAACGCCTTTCTCTCTTTGTTGAGACACCGTCTGATATATTGGACTTCAACGCACTTCAGTTTGTACGGTTCATTAAAGGACGCAACACTGCCGGTCAGGTGGCCCAATCATATAATTGTTATTTCAACAAGGTTATGGAATTGGCGGTAACGGAGAACGACGGAGGCAGACCTGCCCGACATGTTCTCAAACAGCAGGGTCAAGTATTTGACTCGCTGGCAAAGTCCATATTTCAGGTCTTGAAAATGGAGAAGGAAATGCCTGAAGAACTGTCGGATTCCATCGGCCTTCTCTTTGGAAAAGACCATGTATGGGACTGGCAGAAAGTAATAGAAATCCTTGGCATTCTGGCTGTGGCCATACGTGAAAACAGAAAGCCGGGTTATATGGCAGAACCCGTATCCCGTTATACGAAAGCAGAAGTTATTCTCCTTGACTGCATATTTGAATACTACGTATCTGACCCGGGAACATTTTATTATGATGACCCTCCTCGACCTGATTTAAGCCCCGTAGAGGACAGAACGGATGATAAGCCTGGGGGCACTTCCTCTATTGAAAACGGAACGGATTAAACGCCTTATTAACGATGCACGGCATGTCATACGCTTTTATACACTTCGTCTTTGTCCCGCTAACGGATAGATGCAACGACAGGCAGCGTGCTTGCACGTGCCACTTTTTTACAGTCTCGGGAAGCCTAATACCCCGACCGCTATGAAGCGGCGGGAGGGCTGACCAGATAAACAGCAAGCTGGGTCAGTTTTCTAAGTGTGCGTATGACCGCAAAGGAGACTGAAAAAAGGCTCAGAATAACGCAAAAAATAAAATTGTCATTATGGGTACTACATCAAAACAAGTCATGGATATAAAGACTTCCAAAGGGCTCTCACAGACGAGCAATGAGGAGTTACGTGCCTGGACGGATAAAGGATGGGAGCAGGCTATGCGTGAGGGTAACTATGACCGTAGCCGTGAACATCTTAATTTCGAGGTACAAAAAGGTGGCATAGTCACACCGATAGATAAGAAGCGTCCGCTGACAAAACGCATGGCAGAAAACCTTGCGTCACGTGGCATCAAGGATCCGAATGAAGGACTAGCCGAGCCACGTTTCCGGACAGTGGTCAACTTCATATTCGGAGGCTCAACCGACCGTATGCGTGAGCTGGCCTTCGGCAATCAGGTAGTTGACTTTGAGAGCAAAGGAGGTAACGAACATGTAAGGCGTATGCCGGAAATAGAAGAATGGGCACGTGACATTTATCGCTTCGTGGCAGATAAATATGGAGAGGAAAACATCATTTCCTTTATAGTTCACTGTGACGAGAAGAACCCGCATGTTCACTGTGCTCTACTACCGATAGACCAGAACGGCAAGTTTGCTTTCAAGCAGATTTTCCATGGACAGAACCGTCTGGAGTTTAAGAATTATATGCTTGCCCTGCACGACGAGCTTGCGAAGGTCAATGAAAAATGGGGCCTTACAAGAGGGGTGTCGGTTGTAGAATCTGGTGCGAGGCATCGCTCTACTGAGGAATACCGACGATGGCTGGCCAATGCCTGTGTGACACTTGAAGCCCAGTTGGAGAACAACAGGAAGTTGCTTAAGTCTCTGAACGAGGAACTGGCAATAGCCCAGAAGAAACAGAAGTCATTTACGACCATGATTGATAATCTGAAGACGGAGAAAGACCGTCTTGAAGATGAACTTCGTCCTCTTCGGGAAATGCAGGCCAACAGCGAGAGTATCAGTGCAGAGATTGCACGCAAGATTCAAAGTCTCGAATACCAGAAGGCTCAGATTGAAGCTAAACTGGCAGACAAGGAAAAGAAACTTGATGAGACTAACCGGTTGCTTGAAGCTCTTCGTGAAGATAAGGCTGACATCGAGCAGCAAGCCAGGGAACTGGAAGACAAGGCCAATCAGTCTGAACTTTCATGGGCTCATAACATGAGCTATCACTTGAACGGTGCAATGCTTGACACAATGTCACAGGAGTTCACATCCCGCTATCACCATCTGCCGGAGGAAACAAAATCCTTGTTTGACGATACACTGATCTGCCAACTGGCAGAACAGGGAAATCATGTTGTCATGGTTGCCTTGAACCTTGTGTGCGGTTATGTGGACGATGCTACGACCATTGCCCAGACTCACGGAGGTGGCGGTGGCCCCTCCACTGGTTGGGGAAGGCGGCCGGAAGATGATGACCGTGAGTGGGCACGTAGGTGTCTGGCAATGGCACGCAAGATGTGTGCGCCATCTGTCAAACGGAAGAAGAGAATGTAATGGTAAGCCTGTTGGCTTATGACAGTATCAACGACTATTAAAGTATAAACTATATGAGAAAGAATATTCTTATGCTTTTAACTGGATGTCTTGCTGCAATGACAGTCTCTGCAAGTAACATCCATCACAATACTGACAGCATTTATAAGCAAAATACTTTCAGTCAGGAGCAGATGCTCTTGCCTATGAATCCTACATATCTGAAGAATGTAAGCGAAGCAGCCAACTGGGGTAGAAATTGGTTTATAGAAATTAAGGGCGGGGCTTCAGCTTTTCTCGGATCACCCATTGGTTGCGGTGATGTGTTCGACCGGATAACACCTGCCTTGAAGGTAGGTGTTGGAAAGTGGTTCACACCCGCAATCGGTGGACGTGTAGGTTTCCAGGGACTGACGTTCAAGAACGCTGAGTTCAAATCCATGAAGTATCAGTTCTGTCATGCAGACCTGATGTACAATCTGACTTCAGGACTCCGTCAGAATGAGTACGGACTCTCTCTTTGGGATATTGTTCCTTATGTGGGAGTGGGTATGATTCATAATGCGGACTGGTCTGATCCTTGCTCATGTGGCAGTGGTTCAGATGGCAGCCGTCCGTTCGCCTTTACCTATGGACTGGAGATAGGTTACAGAATTGGCAACAGGGTAAAACTTGTTGCTGGTGTCAGTGGACTGACTACAGCCCAGAATTTTGATAATATGGGTAGCTCTATAAAATTCAAGGATAATATGCTTACGGTCTCAGCCGGTCTCTCCATCACATTAGGAAAGGCTGGATGGAAGCGTGTAGTTGATGCTACACCTTATATCGAGCAGAATGCTTATCTCAAAGATTACATCTCCTATATGAAGGATGAGAATATACGATTGCAGAAAAAAATGTCCAGAGAGAAAGAGGTGCTGACAGTCTATCCCAAGAATAACTATAGTGGGCTTAACTCACTAAGAGCACGGTTGTCCGGGAAAAAGTCTGGCTCACCAGAAAGCAAATCAGGTATTGACGGTATAGCTGAAAATTTGGATGATGATGCAAAAGTCGGTCTTGTAGATACGCATGTACGGACTGGGAACTGCCAGTCAGACTCACTTTTGTCTGCCGGTCAAAATGTATCTGATAATCTTATGTCTGCAAATAATAATGCATTGGACTCAATTGCAATTTCAGGTCATTCTAAGATAACTGTGGGTGTTCCAGTGTACTTCTTCTTCCAGCTAAATTCTGATAAGCTTGTAGATGAATCCCAGATCGTGAACCTTGATGACATTGCAAAAATATCCAAGGCACATAATTTAAAAGTGGCCATATCCGGAGCAGCTGACAGCGCCACTGGTACACAGTCCATCAATCAGGAACTTGCTCAGCGTCGTGCCAGATATATTGCTCAAATGCTTGTGGATAAAGGGGTATCCGAAAGTCTCATTCATCTGCATAGCTTTGGTGGAATAGATAAATATAAGGTCAATGACTCAAACCGCTTTGCGGTAGTCATGCTTACTGAATGATAGAAGTTGTTTTTTGTATAAGCTAAAAAGTCTTGAGACTTTCATTAAAATTTAAATCTCATATTTAAAAATTTGTCGAGAAGGTATGCTTGGATTTTCCTTGCATACCTTTTTTATGTGGGCTAACATGGAAATGTTTTTCATACTACAACTTAAATGTTGGGAATTGATGTCTCAAGACAAAATCAGATGAATATCGAAAATGATTGGAAAAGTTGATTTTTAACGATTTTATTAGATGGGAAAATATTCAATGATACTTAAATAATACCTTGTATTTTTGAAATTTATTGAGAAATATTTCCTTGGATAATTTTAATTTTGTACCTTTACAGACAAATTATAAAGTATCTTAGAGTTATGTATTATCCAAGAATGATAGACGGATATTTGCTGGAATGGTCACAAAGGTCTTCACATAAACCTTTGCTGTTAAGAGGTGCGCGTCAAGTAGGAAAGTCAACAGCAGTTCGTCATCTGAGTCAGAAGTTCAAGAGCTTTGTGGAGGTGAACTTTGAACGGCAACCTTCATATAAGCAGCTATTTCAAGGCGATATTGATGTGAAACGAATTGTTCCACAAATGGCGGCTATTGCCGGTAAGCCGATAGAACCAGGAAGCACACTTCTGTTTCTTGATGAGATTCAGGCTTGTCCCGAAGCCATCATGTCACTCCGATTTTTCAAAGAGGACATGCCCGAACTTCATGTGATAGCTGCAGGCTCTTTGTTAGAGTTCGCACTTGAAGAACTGCCAACATTTGGTGTCGGCAGGATTCACTCGATGTTTATGTTTCCGATGACGTTCGATGAGTTCCTGCTTGCTAATGGCGAGAATTTGCTTATTGAGGCGCGGAATCAAGCTACGTCATCAGCACCACTGCCAGCTCCTCTATATGAAAAGTTGGTGGGGCTACTCCGTACTTTCATGCTTGTTGGCGGAATGCCTGAAGCCGTGAGCAAATGGGTGGAGACCCACGACTATCTGGCTTGCCAGGAGGTGCAGGATGATATTGTCGTTACCTATGAAGACGATTTTCCGAAATATAAGAAGCGTGTTGATCCTATGCTTTTGCGCCTGACCATGCGTAGTGCAGCCGTTCAAGCCACTAAAAAGTTTGTCTATTCTCAGGTCGGCGGCAGTTATAGTACTTCAGAAGTGAAAAAAGCCCTTGAAATGCTTATTCTTGCAGGCATACTGATTCCTGTCACACATACGTCAGCCAATGGCGTACCTTTAGGAAGTGAGGCTGATTATTCCTATCGTAAGATGCTTTTGCTCGACACTGGTTTGATGTTGCGTCTGCTGAATATGACGACCGGTGATGTAAGTGAGCTGACAACCCAAATCCTAACATCTGATGTTTCAGAATTGGCAAACAAAGGACCAATGGCAGAAATGGTTGCAGGACTGGAAATACTGCACTACAAAACTCCGAACATCCGCCATGACTTGTTTTACTGGCTTAGAATGGCGAAAAATTCCTCTGCAGAGATTGATTATCTTGTAACATATAAGCAGCAAGTTGTTCCCATCGAGGTGAAGGCGGGAATGCAAGGCGGAATGAAGAGCCTTTGGCTGTTTATGAACGAAAAGCATTTGGACAATGCTCTTAGATGCTCAATGGAGAACTATGGAAGTTTTGAGTATCAGGATGTCAAGGATAATAATGCAGTACGTCACGTACAAATCTGCCCACTCTATGCCATGTCGCAAATGGATAAACTGCTGAGTGCCTTTTTGTGGAAGAATAATCAGTAGAGTAATGTGTTCCTTATCGAATGGCAAGGCTTCATTTCATGGAATATAACGAAAGACTTTATTTGAACATCAATGTGGAATACTATATTAATTAAAATATTATCGATATGTGGCCTTTTAATTATTTCAAAAAGAAGCGTGAAAAGGAAGAACAAGAACGCCGTCGCGCTGAAGAGCAAGCTAGCCAACAAAAGTTGGAGGAAGAGCGTATTGCACGTGAAAGAGAACGTAGGTTGGAAGAGAACCGTCGTAAAGAACTTGAACGTCAAGCCAAACTGAAAGCAGAACGTGAACAGAAAGAGTCAATACAGCCTTTTACATTTCGTTCCAATTGTCATCAGCGTTATGAAAACGACACTCCTGTTATGGGTTTACAGGAGTGTATTCGTACTGTCAGTATGGTAAAGAACACTGATGGTTGCCCTGGTTACAAGTTAGCCCCCGGCGTTGGTTACATCGTAAAGATATACAATGATGACCTGGGTAAGCCGAACATGTCAGACAAACCTATGAAGGTTGTGAAAAAAACGGCAGACATGGTAGAATTGCGTGGTTTCCCTATCGAGGCACGATCTCCTTTCGGTTGGCAAGAAGTAGATTACAGCGACTATGGTTTTGTAGTTTATTTCAAAAATGGGCAAGTGGAAAAGTGTGTGCTTCATATGTATGACCGCAATATACGCCTGGAGTATTTGCATTCGTCAATCATTAAAAAGGAAGAGCCGAAAGAAGATGACAAACCTTTCAATAACAACATCTCAATTAGTGCAGTAGCCAATGGTTTTACATTTAATTTGAAGTTACCAAAGGTTAAGGTTGTCAAACAACCTTATCATGGTGACGCACAAATTATCGAGACGGACTCATCTGCTTATGCTAGAATTGTGAGAAAAGAGACAAACGGAACTGTTACTTTTGATATTAGCAATATAGCAGAACTTCGTTCAAAAAGAATACTTCAGCAGAATCCTACATTTGTTCCACAATTTGATTACCAATCACAAGGTAACGATTTCGAGGCAGCTTCTGCTGAAGTCGGAAATTCTTGGGAATCTGCTTCAAGTGGTAAAGAATATGTTTCATTATTTCAAATAACTCAACAGAAAGGTAAGATTGTTGCATTTATAATCAATAATCTTCCTAATGAAGATGATTTCTATTACTTGATAATGTTTAGTGAATAAAGTATGGCATCTTGGGAACATACAGACATAATCGTTGATGGGCAGCCTGTGAAAGCGCAGGCTCCTATCATCGTGTCGGCAAGTAGAAGTACGGATATTCCTGCATTCTATGCCGATTGGTTTTTTGACCGCTTAAAGAAAGGTTACTCAGCATGGACCAACCCATTTAATGGCGTGAAGTCTTATGTATCGTATGATAAAACTCGCTTTATAGTTTTTTGGTCAAAGAATCCTCGTCCGCTTCTTCCATATCTTGATTATCTCAAAGAAAGAAATATAAGGTGCTATATACAATACACATTGAATGATTATGAGAAGGAGGGATTGGAGAAAGTACCTTCACTTTTAAATCGCATTGAGACATTCAAAATGTTATCTGATAAACTTGGAGCGGACGCTGTTGTTTGGCGTTTCGATCCGATGATTCTTACAGATGATATTACTATAGATGACCTTATTAGTAAAGTTGAGAAGATTGGTGACCAGCTCAAAGGATATACGAAGAAATTGGTGTTTTCGTATGCTGACATCAAGCTTTATAAAAAGGTTAAATTGAATCTTGAAAAGAATGGCATTCCATATCATGAGTGGGAAACTGCGCAAATGGAGAAGTTCGCTATGAAATTATCAAAAATGAATAGTGAAAGAAACTGGAATTTCCAGCTTGCTACTTGCGGAGAGCAGATAGATATTGATAGATATGGAATAGCTCATAATAGGTGTATTGATGGAGATCTAATAACTCGCTTGGCGTGGGACGATAAGGTTCTTATGGATTTTATGAAGGTTAAAATTCAGCAGATGCCAGCACCGTCATTGTTTGAAGATTCACCATCATTACCTGATGGTGCAATTATTCTGCCACACAATCAATTCTTCCTAAGTGCTCACAAGAAAGATCCAGGACAAAGAGCCCTGTGTGGATGTATGGCAGCTAAAGATATTGGTGAATATAACACTTGTCCACATCTATGTGAATACTGCTATGCAAATACAACTAAGCATTTAGCTTTAGAGAATTGGAAACGTCATCAGCAGAATAAAAATGCTGATACAATAACAGGGAAATAATTATGTCAAATTTTATAGATATATTCAGAAGAAACAGAAATATCTCGTTTGTCGGTATGAGAGATGCAGCATTGACTCTTCTTCCTGCTGATCGAACGAGTCGTAATAAGCTGTATCAGGATTTAGAACGAGGTAAAGGCATATTAGATGACGAAGACCATCTAAATATGTATTTACATAGCTTCGGTAAAATGCATAAAGCGAAGCTTGATGCTGCTTTTGGTTGCATTCCTGATATTTCTGAAATCTTCTCAGAAGAAGTGGAGATTTACGATTGGGGTTGCGGTCAAGGAACAGCCTCAGTATGCTTATTGGATTTTCTACATTCAAAGAATATATCACCTAATATCAAGCATTTTTGCTTGGTAGAGCCTTCTTCTGCTGCTGTCGAAAGAGCAACACAGGTTATTGAAAGTTTTAGTTCTGCATATTTCGTAAAGTCCATTACTAAGGATTTTGACTCTTTGAGTCCGGAAGATTTCAAGAAATCGAATATTAGGAAAGTACATCTTTTCAGTAATATTCTCGATGTAGAAGCTTTTGACCTTGCACGATTCATTCACTTGTTCCAACAGCTATTCGGAAGTGATAACTATTTTGTGTGCATCGGTCCTTATTACAGCAACAACAGACGTGTTGATGAATTCGTAGCTGCCACAGCACCTGATATTATGTATGCCACGATGAATAAGGAACGTGGGACATGGCAGGGTGACTGGACAATCTCAATGCGTATATTCTTCAAACATTTCGACCGCATTGAGACCGTTGAGAATATTCGTAAACGTATTGAAGATTCGCATAAGAAAGAACAGTTCTTTGCTGGATTTGTTCTTGATGCTGTCGCAGAGGAATATAGCAAATCTGATAAGGCAGATAATGCTGAAGAACTTTATCGTTCTCTTTCTGCTTTCGATGTCAAATCAAATATACCTCTTGCTTATAATTCAAATACAGACTCCAAACTTGCAGTCTTGGCAAATATCATATCAAGAGGTTTGCCAACAAAGGCTCCGTTGTTATTAGAGAATACTTTTTCTGATTTATTCCATATTTCAACCAAGCCAAAAGAAGGAGCGATACTTGATTATAAATCTACTCATAAAGTTTCGGTGCAGGAAATTTATGAAGCCCTGCATATTATAGATCCTCGTTTTAATGTAGATTTCTATAATGGAGATATGCTTGACAGTTCCTTTGAGAAAGATTTTATTGAAAAATACTTGGAAGGTTCTCAAAGTGAATATCTGATTCAAGTTTTTGAGCCACAACGTAATCTTTCATCAATTGTAGATATTCCTGATAGAAGATTCAGCAAAGATCAACGAGTAGATTTTGCGTTGGAAATTCCTTATGGTGATGCAAGAACCGGCTTCATTCTTGAGATGGACGGTCTGCGTTATCATTCTAATATATTCAGTAGAATTAGCGATGAGCGACGTGACCGAATGGCTCTCAATGGAGGCTGGGATACATATCGTATTGAACAACTGAATAATATGGCGTTCATGCAAAATTGGGAAAGTGACGCTGCTTCAGTTGACTACTTACAGATTATAAAGGCTAATTACAAAAAGGCTCTGTCTGGAAATTGGTTGGACACTTTGCAAATAGTTCTTGCACCAATGGCAATTGCACGAGTAGAACGAATGTTGGTGGAGGCAATGATGTCCGGTGCTCTTAGTCTTGATAGCGATGTATGGAATATTGCCATTGTAGAACGTGACATCCCATGTTCTGCATTGGCTATAAAGGACCTTGCTGAAAAATATAGGTATATTTGTGAATTAGCAGCTTCATCAGATAGACTGCCGGAGATAAAGCTTCAGATCATATCAACAGAAGAATTCAAAAAATCTCCATTGCATTTGGGAAACCGTGTCGCTACTCAAATGCCAGAAGGACATTTTGACCTATGCTTGGATATATCAATGTTACTTAGAGACAACATTGATGCCCTTCCTTTGAATGTCGATGCAGATACTGTCTATCTTATCCGTTCTTCTCATTACAAGAAACGTGAGCGAACAATCTGCGCTGCAGACAATATACAATATCCTCCATTGGTTACAAAAGATGGCACAGGGTCTTATGTAAATATAAAGGAAAGGGAAGATGTCCTTACATATTTCTTGCGTGATATTTTCCGCAAGCCATCTTTCCGTCCTGGGCAGTTGCCTATTCTTAGCCATGCTTTAGCTGATAAAACTACAATAGGATTACTTCCTACTGGTGGCGGTAAGTCTTTGACATATCAGTTATCATGCATTTTACAACCTGGCGTTTCTATAATTGTTGACCCTCTCGTTTCACTTATGGTTGACCAGGTTCGAGGGTTGCGCGAAGCACGAATTGATGCTTGTGAATGTGTTAATAGTGGAATGAATGCCAAAGAGAAGGCTAAAAAACTGAATCTTCTTCAAAATGGTTCTGTCTTGTTCATGCTCCTTTCTCCGGAAAGATTTATGATGGAGAATTTTCGTTCAAGTTTGCTTACAATGACAGAGAAGAATCATGTGTATTTCTCTTATGGCATTATTGATGAGGTTCATTGCGTATCTGAATGGGGACATGATTTCCGTACTTCTTATCTTCACCTTGGACGAAACATGATAAATTTCATGAATACGAAATCAGGTCGTCCATTGTCTATTATAGGTTTGACGGCTACAGCATCGTTTGATGTTCTTGCAGACGTTGAGCGTGAATTGACTCTTGGTGGAAACCTTACTATTGACAGTGAAACAATTGTACGTCCTGAGTCTGATTCACGTCCTGAACTAACATATCGTATTATTGAGGTCTTTTCTAATTTTGATGAATTGAGAGAACCTAATGAGCAGTTCTTGCTTAAAGCAAAATCAGATTGGGAACTTAAAGATGTTGTAGCAACAGCAAAAAAGAATAAGATGTATGAGCTACTGCATGAAATACCTTCAGATATAGTGCAAGTCAATCAGCATGAGACTGAGAAATCAAGGGTTGCTCATATAGAGGATTTTTCAGCAGAGGATTTCTATTCGGCAGATAGTGAACAACACTATAAAAATGCTGGAATAGTATTCTGTCCACATGCACATGGAACTTTCGGTGTAGAAGATAATGTTTGGGGTACCAGGACTGGTATCTCCACTGAATTGCGAGAGCATGAGCCGGAATTGTCGATGGGTACGTTTGTTGGCGGTGACAAGCCTTCTGGTGATATGAAGTCATTTAATGAAAATGACCAAAATCTGATGGTGGCCACTAAAGCGTTCGGTATGGGTATAGATAAGCCAAATATCAGATATACAATTCATATAAATCACCCTTCATCCATTGAAAGTTATGTTCAAGAGGCAGGTCGTTGTGGTCGTGATAAGAAGCATGCCATATCTTATGTTTTATATGATCCGACAGAATTCATTGAATTTACTATAGATAAAATAAATGATATTCGATATTTGATGGGGGATGAAGACCCAATATGGCTTGAACGATATATAAATAAGTTTGTTCTTGCAGATGATATTCCTGCATTGTGCAAATATAATAACTGTACCAAAGAACAGACAGATAAGATTCTTGATATTATCAGAAAGCAAGGATTTCTGGAGAACATAGACAAGGACATTAACTTGTGGTTCCATAATAACTCGTTCCGTGGTCTATTCAAGGAGAAGGTCATTCTTGTTGAACTCACTGATAGAATAATCAATGCTAAGCCTACACTTTTAACAGAGATTCAGGCAAAGTTGAGAGACGAAGCAGGAAACGAGGATGTGTGCTTAAAGATAGATACAAGAAAAAATGCAGTTAAAATCGTTTCGGAAGAAGATAATAACAAACAATATGGTTATATCTTCCTCGACAGCCTACGCCCGACTTATAATTATCTAGGTTTTGAATATTCATTATGCTCGTATATATCTAATTGTTTGATCCAGATACTCCAATCATATGAAGATTATTCACCTAAGACACTTATGCGCCCTTTGGAGGGAGAAGACAATATCACAGAGGGTATATATCAGGCAATGGCACATGCTGACGAAGACGGCAATGCAAGTGTTGTTGTTTCTTGGGAGAATAATGTTCAACAAGATCCTGAAGGTTTTGAAGCTTCAATCAAAAAGGAAATTCTTGCTATTTCTGAGGAACAGGGATGGCAAAATATCAATGAGGACAGATACGGAAAGTTGGATTTGAAAAAAAATGGTGATTTTAATGAGTTGATAGCTAAGATAGCCAAATGCTCAGGTGATACTAGATGGCTTCGCAATCATGCAAATAAAAGCATCTATAAAAGGCTACGAATGGCTTTTTGTAAGAAAAGAGATAAAGATGATACAGATAAAGCAATATACAGAATGTGCTGCATAGGGCTTGTAGATGATGTGACTATTGATTATCTGTCACAAACATACGAACTTAAAATCCACAAACGAACTGATGAAGAGTTCAAACAGTATATGTTGGATTTCTTCCGTAAGTATTATTCTTTGGAGCAAGCTCAGAAGAAGGTGGATGAAATTGACAAACAGCCAGGGCGTAATTATTTAGACCGTTGCCTGGGCTATTTAACAGCCTTTGTGTATGAAAACCTTGAAAAGAAGCGTTATCGTGCCATCGAGGACATGTGTATAGCATGTGAGGACAGTATCATAGAACGTCAAGCAAATGGTAACGATGAATGGCTGAAGGAGTTTATTCATCTGTACTTCAACTCTAAGTATGCGCGAACCGGCTATGAAGTTAATGGAAAGCCTTATTCCCTGAAGGATGATACAGATATAGAAGGAAAAGATGGATTCGATGTCGTTAAGAAGTATATTGAAATAATTGACCCTGTTAATGATAACTCTGGCAGTGAAGTGGATAATGTCAAACATCTGTATGGCGCGACCTTACTTTGTCTGAGAGCACATCCTGATAATGCTGCTTTGCAGCTTTTGCTCGCTTATTGCATTACTTTTTTAGGCGCAGGGAATAACCAGACACTGAAAAATAATGCTTACAACAATTATATCGAAGGCTTTATGACTTTGTATAATAGGGATAATAAGCAGGTTTGGAGTGACATTGACACTTTTACATCTTATCTAAAAGCCAAAGTTCGTAAAGATGATAAGTTTATCAAGCAGAACTTGGTTGACGATGGTAAGAAAACGATAACACTGTTTGTCCATGAGGATAAGTTAAATGAAATAACAAAGAAATATCTAAAATAATTATATCAAAATGACATACGATATTAACGCTACTTTGGAAAGGTTAGAACAGAACCTAAAGCAACTTGATTCTGCAAGAAAACAAGTTGAAAACACTGTTCAAGCAAGTGAAGGACTGCAAAATGCCGTTGCTGGTTATGTCGCTTCAATCAATTCTCTTGTTAAAGAAATCAAAGAGTGGGAGAAACAATTAGAAGGAGCACAGGTTGGAATTTCAGAAGAAGTGCAGAAGTCAGTGGGTAAAATGACCTCTGCTTGCGAGAATATTACGTCTAGTTTCACATCTTCAGTCGATGCTTCTTTGCAAGAATTTACCGAGCAGAATAACTTGCTATCTGAAAGGGTCGAAGAACTTAGCGCTCTTCGTGAAGAGATAAAATCAACCACAAAAGAGATTCAAACCATTAAAAAGTTTCTTTTTGACATTTCCAAAGATTTGAAAGAATCTCAAAAGGGGCAAGATAATGCCATTGCATCAATCAGTCAAAATGTTGATGACCTTCCCTCAAATATTAAGGAACATGCTGATAGCATTACTACGAAGTTGAATCAATGGAATCAGGAGCTGAAAAAGTTAATAGATGATATTTCTCCAAAGATAAAATCTATTGAAACAAAAGTTGATGCAATTACCAATATAATTAATTGTATACAGACTTCATGCAATACCATTAAAAGTTCAACTGATAATATAATTAACGAGACTAAGAATTTGCAAAATGAATTAGCGACTTCTTCTGAAGCTACGACGAAAGCAATTAACATCAATCGTTGGATTATTATTGCTGGTATCATTATTATTGTTGCTTTGCATTTCATTCGTTAAATAGTAAGCTGTAATTGTATGCACAATCGTCCTATAGCTAAACTCATTAAATGGTTTGTCAAACGTGAGAAAGGCAAATTAGTTGATGCACGTATCCGAAATACAACGACGTTTTGCTTATCTTGATATGAATGACCAAAAGAAAATCCTTTTATTGTTCCTATTTTCCGGTAAATTAAAAAGAACCAAAACAACTAAAATCTAAAATATTTATGAACTCACGTAAAAAATCTATTTTAATCTATTTAGGTGGTATCATAACGGGTATCATTCTTACTTTTGCATTTTTTTTCTTTGTAGCATTAGGAAATACAAACGGAACGCCATCTGACAATAATGTCGTTATGTTTGAAAAGCCACAGCAAGAAATTAATGTCCATTCCTTTGAGATTATGCAAGTACTTCCAGATGGGAGTGCATTGGCAACGGTAGAAGATATTTCTAATATAGGAATGATTGTTTTATTCCTTGCTGATAAAGAAATTTCATATTATGATAATCAAAAAATAGATGTTCCATCAGACAAACGTGTAATGCAAGTAGGTACTTACAAATACATCTCGCGTAGTGAAATGGAGAAAACTGTTCCGATTGTAGAAATTATGGATAAGTAAAAACTCTTACCATATAAGGTAATATTTAGTAAAAGAACTACCTGTTTCCATAGAGAATACGTAACAGGTAGAAAATCACCTATATACAAATTTATCTACTTGTCTTAGAACTTCGAATGACGAAGCCTAATACAAGTGGATTTATTTTTGAAAATACGAGAGGGAAAGATACATTATGTTGCCTTATTAAATTAGGCAGTCAGGAGCTATTCTTCAGCGCCTGAATTTATTACTATAAAGAGACTATAGATTTATAATCCCCAAATCGGTTATTATGATTGGGGGTTATAAAAATTTCAGTCATCATAATTTCTACCCCAACGATTGGGCTCAGGATTGTTGTCATAGGGGTAAAAGCCTTCTTTTTCAAATTCAACTACTTGTCCCAATTTGGGATGTTTGCATAATATAAAGCACTCATCTCCCTCTTCATCTTTACATGTAGCTACTGTACTTTCATTATTTCCGAACATAAAATCAAATGGGCGAGACCTTCCTATTTCCTTTGATATATAAACATAGGAATAGTATTCATACGAAGAGTGCTTCTTATCTTGTGTTAGAAATCTTAACGTCTTTCCTTCAGCATCAAGCCATTCGTCAGCGACACGAATTCCACCGTGATAGTAACAAAAATCACTAAGTCGTTGGCTTTCTATTTCTATTATGGTTGCTTTCATTTGTATATTTTTAGTTATCATCAGAACTTATAAAGAATAAGGAATAGGGCTATTGGTTATCAGTACCCTAAACCTTATTCTATATAACGTCTATTATTGATAGAACAAAGGTAGGTGTTTTTCAGCAATTAATAACATGAGTTCTGAAATAAATTCATCACTATTCCCAATCTCATAAGAATATTCCATTATCTTCCTCGATGAAAGTGAGTCTCTTCTTGTGCGACAGTTTCCATTTTCTGTTCCTGTTTTTCAGCAATGGACTTGACATCAGCAGTGGCGTTATCAGGCAATCCGTAACGGGTGATGTTCTGTCTGACTTCTTCAGCAGTGACTTTACGCATCACATCATAGGTTCCTCCAACAGACGGGTTATATACCACGGCATAGTGTTCGTTCTCCACCAACAGGTCATCTCCACGGTATTTTGTAGGAGACAGGTAAGTGTTGGACAGGTCTATGGCATCACCGGCATCGTACTCAATGGCTTCCTTCAATAGTGCCTCATAATCGCCCTTTTCTTGTAGCTTGTCAAGTCTGTCTGTGTCTTCACCCATTTGAAGGTAGGCTATAGAAGCATAGTACACAGGCTCTTGGCTATTACTTTGGACTACTTCTATGTTTTGTTCCTGGTCAATTTTCTGTTGCATGGCATCAATACATTTTGTAATCATACTTGATGCCTTTTTCACATCTGTCAGTGTAGTTTTGATGAATTCCGGAGATTCATTCAAGCTGTCAAGCCAGCTTTTGAGGTAGCTGGCACTGTCTTCTTTCAGATGCTTGGTCATACCATAGCGTTGTGCAACGAGGGCTGCACTTAGCTCGGCCACAAGCTCTTCCCGGGCATATTCCTTACTACCAAAGGATGTCGGCTGTAGTCTTCCCAACTGATTTTCTGCTCCTGTGGAATGGGCCATTTCATGCCCCAGGTTGGTATAGAATGACTCACCATCCTTGAACTGCTTTTTCTCAGGAACGACAATCTCATTCTTCGAAATGCTGTAGTAGGCACTGTCTCCGTAAGTAGGCTTGATAGGGCAGATCCATTCGTTATCCTTTATTATCCGGTCGATAGGAGCAAAGGAAAATTCTTTACCTTCAGATTGTGGACTTATCTGTTTTCCTGCATCAGCAAGTTTCTTATATAAATCAGGACGAGCTTCCTGAAGATTGGTCTGGGCCACATTGAACACGTTATATACCTGAAGCTTCGGATAGACGTTGTAGCCTTTCTTTTCCTCCTCACTTAGCTGTTTATACTCATCGTATTTAATTTTCTCTTTTGTCTCTTTATCGACAACAGTGAATGTCGTGATGAACACCGGGAAACTCTTTTCTCCTTTCAGGATGGAGACCTTTGGTAGTTCCTGACCATTATTATCTTTTATCGGCTGACGTACTCCCTGTTTGTCTTTGGTGTAGTTCAGACCGGCCACACGGTCAAAAGTACAGAATACAGGCAGTTTATATCCCTGTTTCTCACAGTGCATCATGAGTAAGAGTGCATTCATTCCATTGTATTCGCGGCCAGAAAGATTTCTCGGCCAGGAGATGGATTTATCTGTAAACCAAGGCTTCTTCCAGTCATTCTGCAAAGTCTTGATTTTCTCAATCATCATCTCTGCGAATTTATCCAAGGCCTTATCTTCACTGCTACGGCCATCTGAATTATAAATCTTTTTACCTGTCATAGTCATTAGTGTTGGTAAGAGTTAGAGCTTTTCTCCCAAAGAGAGCATTCGCTTATGCGGCATGTAAGGTCAAGTCTGTTATTGTACACACCTAATTCCAATTCCCCCTTAGCATTGATTCCGGCTTTGGGTTGCATCCATGCTTCTTTTCTTTTGTCGAATTGCATAAAGCGTACCCAAGTATAGGTGTAATTATCTCCATCCTTTTCGCTACTATAAGCGGAAAACACCATAAAGGACTTACCACTTTTAGTTGTCTTGTCCTCAATTTGTTTGCCTAAAGTACCTCTGAACTCCATTGTACCGTTAATGCCGTCGTTATTGCTTGCATTGAATGTGTTAATGCCAGTTGCAGACAGGTTAAGGTATAATGCTTCTCCCTTTTTGTGAAACATTAGAATACCGGCTACTTCAATGTGAGTCCCAACTTGAATTGGTGGTAACTCAGATAGGCTGTTGCAGGTCTTGGCCACACTGATTTCAACTGTCTTGTTAATTCCTGATTTTGCCGGAATAACTATATTAATACCGAATGATGCGAACTGCGTACCTTCTTTGTTAGCACGCATTTGTGCCTGGCGGGAAACGGTGCCACACACGGTTACATTACATTTAATCATAATAAAACGAATTGATTGTTATACTTAAAAAGCAAATTATTTCAACTGTACAGACTCCTGTCTGCCTTGTTGGTTCTCCAGATTGTTCTGATAGTTTTGTGACATCTGCAGCGTGACCACGGCAGAGTTAATAACAGAGGCGATGCTACGTCGTTTCTCATCATCGTTCATCATGGTACTGCCAAGTGTCTGTTGGATCTTGTTTATTTCTGCATTACTCAGTTCTCTGTTGAGTTGTACAACTCCATTGTCTGCATACAGATTGGGTTTACCATCATGCAGGCTTATGGTGCAGGTCTTATAGAATGGGAGGATAGGAGTAAGGTCTATGCTTTTACTGACAGCTGCATCAGTGGCCTTCTGCATCTTTTCCTCCTCACTTGACTTGTCTATCTGGAGGGCAAGAGCCATGAGTGAGGTGAACATAGTCATGGCCATCTCTATTACAGGATCAGCTATAGGCATATTCACCCCACTGTCTTCAGAGGACAGAATTTTCTTCATCCACTCATCCGGACTCATGGCTGTATCTGGCTGCACATTGGCATCGGATTGACTTGCACTCTTGTATTGCGCAGTCAGATCTTTTCCGTTGCTGAGAACCTGTAGTGAGATGTTCCCTTTTTGTGCAATCTCAGCAAGATATGCAGCCGGGTCAATATCTCTTTTTGTTCCATCTGTGGATATGGATTTAACTCCAAAATGAAGATGTTCACCAGTAGTCCGATACCCAGTGTTTCCTGAAATGCCAAGCTTCTGTCCGGCAGCAACTTCATCACCGACCTTGACGGATATACTGTCCAGATGCATGTAGGTACATTGATATATGCTGCCATCGTTTCTGTTGTACTCAACTGTAACAGACCGTCCTCCGTTTGTATTAGCATTGCTGTTCACGTTGACAACTTTTCCTTTATCTTCTGTTGCAAGGACTGCCTCATGATTTGTCTGAATGTCAATCCCTTTATGCAACTGGGACTTACTTGCGTCCAAAGGATCCTTTCTTGTACCAAAGGGAGAAGTAACCAGTATAAATTCATCTCTTTTTAACGGGAAGGAATATTTCTTTTCTTCAGTATCCTGTACGGAAACATCATTTGATGTGGCTTGACGGGGATTATCAGTTGTTCCAAAGGATTTACCCTCTGCTTTCATCTCCTGCATTACCATCTGGTCATATTTTTGCAATCCGTTCTTCTCGATAATATTCTGAAGGGTTGCTGCGTATTGTTTGCTTGACGCATATCCTGCATCCTGTAATCCGTTTGTCCATCCTTTGTAGTCATCAGGAGAGAGTTGGAACAGCTCGGCGTATCTTCCGTTCCTTTTCAGGAACTGAGAATGATGCTCATAGGAATCTCCCACATTCGCATACTGGCAAAACTTTTCGTTTGGACGGTCATCGGTATATACAAGATATTTGCCTCCATTCTCAATCCAGCTGGAGGTAGCTTTGATCCCAAAATGGTTGTTTCCCTTACGGGACAGTTCACTCTGACCACTGGCACTTTCACAGATACCCTGTGCAAGTGTGACAGAGGCAGGTATGCCATATCTGCGCATCTGCTCCATGGCATACTCTGCATATTGTTGGATATATTCTTGATTCTTTGACATTGCGGTTACATGTTATCTGTGCATTCTTGAAACCTTGTTCTCTTCCTGATTGTCGGATTCATTTTTCTGTTTTTCAGTAACGTCTTTTTCTTGCCTGGGAGTTTCCAATTGGTCACAGATGGCAATTCGCTCACCGGCACGAATCAGTTTAGGAAGGTAAACATCGAGCGCATGGTGAGGAAACCCTGCTATCATAAGAGGTTTTCCTTCAGCATCTTTTGTGTGATTGCTTTTGCTGAGCGTGATTCCAAGTATTTTGGCTGCTTTCTCTGCATCGTTGCTGTAAGTTTCATAGAAGTCTCCACATCTGAAGAGCAAAATTGCATCAGGATGCTTCGATTTTAATTCATAGAATTGCTTCAGCATCGGAGAGAGCTCAGCGGTTACTTTTGTTTCAGTCTTAGGACTTTCATCCTTGCTCTTATTGCCCTTAGATTCGGATGGCCCATGAGATTCACTCTGTCTGCTCTTCTCTTCGGTCTGTTCCTCATATACTTCCGTTTGCTGATTTGGATTTTTTGACTGAGTCTCCTGTTCTGATTTATCCGTACCTACTGCAACAGCATCTGTACGGTCCTTACGGAGCACATCGGCAAAAAGACTTGCTGCAAGATGTTTCTTGTAATCTTGCATATCTTCTGCCAGCCACATACGTTGCCATTGTTGTGGACTAATTTCACGAGCCTTCAATTTTTCACCGTTGACTGTGGGCATACATAATATCACACTGGGAGTACTCTCAGTACCTTTGGTCTTGAATATATTCACACGGTCTATCCTTGCGAGTTCTTCTGCTGTTGCATCACTTTTGAAGAGGTCAATCTTAATGTCCGGACTGTTCTGGGCGGCCATATAGTATTTCTGGGCCAAATCCTGACGTACTTTTTCTGAAGTTTCTTCGTCACCTTGCTTTATTGTGGTAAAGAAAAGGTTCAGATCTGCCTTCTCGGGGTAAACGCTGAAGCTCTTTTCATTTTCGGGCTTCAGATAGAGTGCCCATTTCCCTTCGTCATTACGTAACATGAGTATCTTTTCAAAGTCTATTGCGCCGGAGCGTCTGACGGCATCAGACACATCAAGTAGTGTAAGGGTCTCTAAATTCCACTTGTTCATGCGGTTCACGGAAACTTCCTTGCCGTCAAAGAAACTGTCATCGGGACGATACCCCATAGAACCATCTACGTTGTAGAATGTAACCGTTTCATATCCCTCTTTTTGAAGTGCATGTTCGATACGGCCTTTGTTCATTCCAGGAATCTCATTCTCGACTCCTAATGAAGCTCCAGATGGGAGAACCACATCAGCCATCTTCTGTTCAGGTTCTTTTATAACCACGAACTCTTTTGTATCTATGTTGGGCAATGTCTTGATTTCATCGGCTACATAATAGTGTTTGGGAAGAATGTGCTTAATATCTGCTATCTGATTCTGTAGGACTCTGTTGTTGAGCTCTACTTTCTCACCACGTTCAGCCTTGTGAATCATATCTATAGCGTTGTTTACATCCCTTTCCAGTATATCCGGCAGATGCGGGTCTTCTTTAAGTTCTCTGAGCCAGTAATCGGTCATCTTCATGCTGTCCGGAGAGAGTTTAGCTGAGATACCCAACTCCTGCAGCTTAACAGCTGAAGCTACTTCCACAACCAGCCTTTCCTGTTTCATGGCATCCTCTGAAACCTTTCCGTTCTTGACTACCATTCCTTCACGGGCGAGTCTCTGTTGATGTCCTGTTGCGGACATAAGCATGGATACAGCTTCACGGGCATAGTCTTCATAATGTTCATAGGATGAAGCAGGTGGCAGGAAGACAATATCCTTCTTGCTGTCGTAATGCGCTACACCTGTAGTATCAGTGCGTATATCAACCAGATTTTTTCGTGACTGTTCCAGAAGATTTTCGACACCCTGACGGATTTCATTCGATGCTGACTCTACATCTGTACGGTCTTTCAGAGGACCGGTCTCTTTTACTACCGTATCAAATGTTGTTTTATCAACCATAGGGAGTGTGGTCTGCTCGATATTGAAAAGTGAGCGGACTTCACGGTTCCTGATTCCTTTATAATCCTCCTGCTTGTCAGCTGGCAGTGCTTGATAGTCTGAGCGACTGATTTTCTCTTCAGGATTATGTTTGTTTACATACTCATTCCAATTATACCAGAGAAAAGGTACTCCCTTTTCTTTGGTCTGGACAGATTCACCGCGTTTCTTTGCTTCAGAAAAAAGCGTATATTGATTTGTTTTGTATCCATTCTGGTCGCTGTGCATTCCCAATATGATGGCATTGAAAGCAGAAATCTGCAAAGGCTTCAGATATAGTTTCGGTGCTTTGCGACCATCGTTGTCAAGCCACATTCCACCATTTTCTTTGGCTTTATTGAAAGCATTCTCAAACAGCTCAACCTGACGTACTATTGCCATTTTCTCTTGTTGGTTCTTCTCTTCCATAAGTCTGATTATTATATTGTTATCCTTTTATCTTTGTGCAAGTGGTCTTGCTACTGTTTGCCGTTCGCTTACTTCATAGTTTTCAGAAGCAATCTGACGCATCTGGTCATTCTTGACCAGTATTGCATTTGCAAGTGTGTTGAGAGGTAAAGCTCCATGCTGATAAGCATCCACAACTTTATCCGGCAAAGTGATGCTGCAAGGAACCTTGTCCATTGTAGCAATCAGACAGTTGGACCTAATCTGAGGATTGACAATCCGTGGATTGAGCGGTTCATCAGGATAAACCCGATAATTCACTGGGCTGTTTCCTGCTTCAGGGTGCTGATGTGCTTTGAAATCATCCAAAGTCTCATGCCCGGCCTTGTTCAGCAGATTGAGCCCTCCCATACCGATAAGTATCATTTTCAGGATTGGATTCTTGACGAACATGCCTGTAACGATACTGGCAATAGGCATCATATTGTCCTTCAGATTGATTGACTTTGTTTTTCCCGTGAAGAGTCCTACAAGCATATCAGGCAGCATAGCCAGTACATATCCGATATTGTGTCCGATGTCGCTGATGCCATTGAGTCCGAAAGAGGTCAGCAACCCTTGCCATCCGTCCATATTGGTCTGTTCCGGCTTCGGGGAGGTCTGTTCTTCTGTTGGTTGTTCCTCTTCGACCGCTTCTTCTTGTTCCGGTGCAGTCTCTGCTGATGAAGTCTTAGTCTGTGGCTTTTCTTCTGACTGCTTTTTCATTTTCTCCTGGTCTTGTCTATACTGTTCCTCGCATCCCGGGCGCACTATTGAAGGTATGTCTGAACGGTCTTCCTGTTTGTCAGAAAATTTAGATAACAGGAAGTCACCGCCGATCCATGTAGCCGCTGTTTTCCAACCGCCACCGACTCCACCCATACATGCGAGATCGGTTACGGATCCGAGAATTATACCTGTGTTCTTTTCCCACGCAGATGGGTTGTATCTCTTTTCGGCTTCTGTATCCATATGATGTTCTAATGGTGATTTTGCAACTTCCTGGGGGAGATAAAAGATGGTGTGAGTTGCTGCCTTCTTTAAGATATATTCAATGGATGAGCGTGGAATCTTATCCTGAATCATCTTGTCTATCATCTTTTTCTCCATGGCGGAATCAACGGTGATGTGCTGGCGTTGAAGTTCTTTCTTGACCATTTTAATATAATCTTCTGCTGTTTTCGAGTTCCATTCACCTGTGTAACGCAAAGACTGCATTTGTGCCTGTCTGGCAGACATTCCACCATCAGGACCAATGGTACTGGCCATCAATCCTGCAAATGATGAGGTGTGCTCTTTAAGCTCTGCTGCCATCTTATCTTGCAGTTCATTCCGGACCTTGTTCATGATTGGAATGATCTTTGTCCTGAATATTCTATCTTGTTCTGACTCTGCCATGAGTTGCTGTTTTATATGATTGATAATTTATATGCCCTTTATAGATTTATCTGGTTGAGTAATTGCTCGCGTGTCTGTTCTATGGCATTGTGATATACTTCCATCTGTTTCGGAAAATATTCTTCCAGCCATTCATCCTTTTCAATGTTTTCATTGATAAACTTGATAGCCAGCTCACGTTCAATCTCTATTGCAGCTTCTCCTTTTTCACTACCATTGAACCATGCTTTCGTCCACCATCTGATACCGGACTTATCCGGATACACGCTCACCATACGGGGAATATCGAAGCTTTGAACATCAATATCGAGCTCTGCCAACGGATCAATAAGTCCACTGGTTGCTATGGCCAGTTCTTGTGCTTTTTTTTTTCGTGATCACTTAAACTGGAAAGGAATATCTGATGACGCAGGGCAAGATAGTTCAGGAAATCACCGATAAGCAGATTCTGTACCCGTTCTGCAATCGGTATACTTCGTGCGCCCATACCCAATGGATTGGCCATACTGGGGATGGTTTCATAGAAGTAGTTTTTTGTAGCCGACAGTGAGAGAATATTTCTCAAAGTGAACTGTGTATGTTCAGGCAACGTGTAGGCTCCAAGACTGATATCTTTCATGTAGTCCGGAAAAAAACGCATCATCAGATTCTCTATCTCCTTGCTGTCCTTGTCATACATGGTTCTGACATCCATGTCCAGTGTCACAAATTGTGGTACCGCACCTGGTTGTCCATTTTGTTCCATGACTTTCAAATTACTGTATATCATGGTCAGGAACTCCAGAGGATTGAGCTCTTCTCCTTTATACTTGACCTCCATGTGGAGTATTTTCCCACTTACGGCAATAACCTGACCGGCCTTGACCTCACTTCCGTAGTTGGCAAAAACGTTCGAGAGGTGTGCGTATTTTACTTCGTAGTCTCCATAGCGTGTCACCTGATAGATACCATGTACGGCATCATTCCCAAGTCCAGTAATCTTTCCTGTTGCAACTGCTGAAAGAAGATAATGGTTGGCCTTGAAATCCACACCATGATGAAAAAAAGGTTCCCCTGTATGCGGATGTTTCTGTTTACCGTAGCCAAGACTCATCTGTACGTCACGACCTTTTTCTTCGTAGGGCATACAGTATCCACTGTCTGAACGAAGAATCATTTCTTGTGTATATTGCATATTATATCTGTTTATAAATTTTACTACCATCTTCGTCTGCCGCCACCAGTGCCTTGCGCAACCTCCGACTGTTGACTTTCGTCTTGACTTTGTGTAGCAGGTCGTTTCTTCTCACTGGCAAGTGCCTCGTTCATATTTACATTGTTTCCTATCATCATCATGGCAAGCACAGCTCCAGCTATCTTGCCCATCCATCCGAATCTTCCGAAAACAAGTAGTGCGGCCACTACAAGTCCGATGAGACTCAGACCGGAAACATTCCCTTTGCCTACATTGCTGAAAAAGTTCCCCATCATGTTTCCACCGTTCCCAGAGAAAATACCTTGTAGGAACTTGCTCATACCGCTCCATTTGCTGTCTGCACTGGTGATGGCATCATTGACATTTTCAGTGAGACCAGTTACAGAGTCTTTCACCTCTTTCATACCTTCACCTATATTCGAAACTGTATCTCCAATCTTTTGTGTCGTTTCTTTGCCAATGACAGCATCGCTGACAATACCCACTACGCTTTTGTCTGTAGTCAGTTTCTCCCAACCAATGTAGCCCAGGCTTCCACCTATGGCAGCAGACTTTGTGGCGCTTCCTAATCCTTTTAGCGTTTGCTGAGGATGTACTACTGCACCCCCTGCCGATTTAGCTATAGCTTTTATAGCTCTTCCTCCTAAGCTGACTGCTGCTTTCAATAATGCTCCCCAACCCATACTTAAAGTTTGATTGTTAAATTGTTATCCTGAATTATCTTTATACCTGAATACTTACTTTGGCTTTGCGTTCCTCTTCCATCTTTCCTTGCATTTCTGTACAATATTAGGCTTGTCCACCTCACTTCTGCCATTGTAGTCTATCTCCGCCCATATGTCAGAGAGCGAAGTATATTTAACAGCTCTCGTAAGCCTTTTGAGCTTTTGATTCATGAGTTTAAGTTTCGGACGGATGGAAAAGAGAACTTCCAGTCGTTCCTTCTCTGTCATCTTGGTATCGGAGAGGCACAGTTGCCGGATGTCATTGACTATATCGACACTATTCATGATAAGTTCTCTATAGATTTTATTCCTGTTTGAAGACAATGCTACTGCCAGGGTATTTCCTGTCTGGTGCTGGAGCTGGTCATTAAAAGTTCCCAGGTGTTTCACGAGTCGGTCTATTTCATGATAGAATCCATATATCTGTGCCGCATAACTGATGATGCTATGAAAGTTATCCAAATAAGAGTTGAACTCCTTTTGCAGGTCAGTCACTCCTTGTACTTCTTCCTTTATCCACAGATGACCTGTAGATTCCAGAAGCATCATTTGTTCCTGCTGCTTCAGTTCTTTTTCTGCCTTATTTGTGTATGCCAGAATCATTCCGGCCAAAACAGGGTCGTTGCCCTGAGCCCGGAGAAAACTCCCACCCAGCCCTTCAAAAGGGAGGGTGAGAGAAATAAGCATGGCAAAAAACAGCAATAAGCGTTTCATTGTGTTATCCTGATAATCTTTTATGGTGTTACTATTCGTGCGCATCTATGCCACCTGTCCAAAGCTTGACCGGCAATCTCAGCGGTGTTCCTGTCTATCATTCCTGCAGTGGCTCTGTTCCATACATCGGCCATTGTGTAATAACGGATGCTGATGGAGAGCTGTGAAAGTCTTTTGTTGAATTGTGCCAGACGGTCATTCAACTCCCAAAGAATCTTACTGCGTTCCGCACCTGTAAGCATATTGCTTGCTCCACCTTTGGCTACTGCATCTTTCAGTATGCTGTATACAGTAATCAGTTCGGTTGCTGTTTCGATATAAAGATTATTCATATTCATTGTAGCCACTATTCCTTGCGGGTTTTGTGATATGGCTTTCTTCAAATCACAAAGATTGATGAATATCCTTACACCGTCATCATAGAGATGACTACAGGCTTTGAGGGTGGAAGCGTAGCCAGACACGGTTTTCAGGTAGCTGTTGTACTTTCTCTCCCATTGCCTTATCTGAGTAAACTCTGCTGCAATGGTATTTTGTAGTAGTGCCGTCTTCTGCTGATCTTCAATCTGATTCTTGATTTGACTGTTGATAAGCTCATTACCTTCGGCTAAGGCCACATATTCCATCGGATTGCTGGATACCAATTGGGCACGACCTTCAAGACGGAATAGGAACAAGGCCAAAGCAATGGCTGGGATAATCATCCATCTGCTGTCGTAAGCTATACCTTTGGAAGTCTTGGCTTCTGGCGATATATTATCTGTTCGTGATTTCATAGATACCTTTCCTTTGTTTGTTATACTCAACCCGTTCACGGATAATTCCTACAACATCAATCCGCTCCCTGATTCCAAATATGTCCAGTTTGGGATTGGAACGGTCTCCGCTGAAAATCGAGACTGTCTTCAATCCGAACAGCTGTTCCACGATACCACGGTTTTCACTGAAGTCAACCACCCTGTAGAGTTCAATGTAGTCACTCTTCCTGATGAGTACACCATGTTGGATTATCAGTTGTTCGGACGTGATGATATAGCTCAGTTTGTGGAGATAAAGACAGCCGTAGAGCATGATGCACGTCATGATTGAGCCCAGTACCACAAAGGGCATCTTATAGGTGATGCTTTCGTGACCTGCTGTCAAGAACAGGGCAAAACTGATAAGAAATGCCATTCCTTGTGAGATAATGTATTGCCCCCAATGAGGATGCAATGTGATTATGCTGAACCGTCTGTTTGTGTCTGTCATACCGTTTATCGTTTTAGTCCGCTCTTCTTGGTTTCTTCATTTTCTTCTTCTCTCTCTTCGGTGAGAGAAACACCATTTTCGTCAAAGGCTGTCTCAACGACATCGGTCATTGAGTATTGTTTCTTCTCCATCAGCTCATCATTAAAATCCTTATAACCTTCAGACGGCAGTTCACGTACAATTCCTTTTGGACTCAGATCTTGTCCGTCCTGGATATTAAGCTTTTGAAACAGGGCCTGCTTAAACTCCTGATAGGCTTTGTTCATCCTGTCAGCCGCTTCCTGCTTGTCTTCCTTACACAAAAAGGGAGAATAATGGTATTCCCATGCCTCATTTCTTGCTGTGTCATAAGCGAGGTAAAGCTTCTGAAGTCCTTCAGGCAGCTCCGCATATCTGTCATCGTCAATGTCAAGCAGCTCTTTGGTGGATGTAATACCTTCCTTGAAACTTTCAATGAAGCCTTTCATGTCTGATGCAACGGATTCAGGATGCAACGGATTCATCTTTTGTACGATGGATTCAAAGTTGAAGACGAACTGTTTTCCCGCCAGGTCATTGTCAAAGCCAAGATGGAAAGTGGCACCGGGAGCAGCCTTGACCACTCCCTGTATCTGTCCGTAGCTGGGATTTCCTCCGGTAGAGACAAATACGGCAGACTTCAGATTCTGTCTTGCATTGTAGTCCAGTCCGGAGTCTTTCTTCATTCTCAACTGGTAGAATGCCATGGCATCGTATGCACTCTCAAACACATATACATCTTTCGCATCTTTCAGTTCCGTGTCTTTCGGACTTGCCATCCACAGGCCTTCACTTGCATTTGTCCCGGCTGCCATGCCTTTTCGTGCAGAGCCGTCCTTACGTGGATAGCCTCTTTCTTCCAAACCGACACATTTCTCAGGATGCCCCGGTATATACATGGGAAAAGAGAGGTTCTTATAACTTGCCCCATTGTCTGCGGCCTTGGAAGCAAGAAAGAAGTTACGGTGAAAAGCACAACGTGTAGCAAAATCGATTCCTCTTGACTTGAAGAAAGCATAAAAAGGTTTCTGAGAGTCAGCTTCATCAGGATGAAATCGCTCAATCTTATAATCTTTGATATTGAAAGGCTTTGCATCACGGGTAGGAGCAAGCACATTCTGGTTACGTTGCTCCACAGGAATATTCAAAAGCCGCTGACAGACTTTGTGAACAAGAGCAGACTCTTTCATTCCTTGATTGTATTCAGGAAAGAGATTCGGGTGTTCCCAAATGAAGGATGTGACAGAATACAGCTTTATCGTTGGAGGTTGGAAACAACAGTTTTTATTGGGCATGACAATGAATTTGTCACCCCTGATTCTGCGTCCATCATTATCCAGACGCACATAGGCAGGATAGCGCAAGCCGTCCCGCTTGTGAAGCGTATAACCTGCATCCGTCAACACGTCTCTGATATTAAGACGGTTGCGATAGTCTTCAAATTTCTGCTCTTCGTTCATTGTGTTCTATGATGATTGTTAAGTTTTATCTCCCATGTCCTAAGCCGACTCCATGCTCAGCTGCATTAAGTCCGGCATCAAATGCTCTTGATGCAAGATCCTGTGGTGAATCCACACCTCCTTTGAAATAGACGTGCGGACCAGGTGCATGATGGTGCTCAACGAACACAGCCGGAGCATAACGGTCTCTTCCGAGTTCTCGCATAACGGTAAGGCCGGCAAGTAGAGCACCTCCAATCATGGCACCTATATTTTTCCCATGACCCGGCGTATTCTTCATGTCCACTTCATCAAAGATGTGAGAGAAGAGTTTCATACGATGATAGTCATCTACGGCCATGAACTTGTCATATTGCTTTTGGGTTATCTCGTGACTGATGCTTTCACCATTGATGACAGCGGTCATACGGAACATAGCATTGCCTTTCTCGTCTTTCTGGATTTCTCCTTGCTCGTTTCGTACAGGCTCAACTCTGATGTCGTCCACCTGTACCTCACGTCCGTTTCTTCCTTCCCGAAACCAACCTTTATCTTGGTTTATGTCATAAAGGCTGTTGCCATCCACATGGGCTACGCTTCGGTCTTCCTGCTCCGCAATGATATATTCATTTCCCTGAGTAAGAGGAAACGCATGTTCTGCCACTACTTCTTGTCTGGCATTCAGTTCTGCTTCAACTTCAGGAGTAAGATTCAGGGCTATCTGTTCATTGGAATTGAGCATGTCCATCGTCAATTCATCTGAAAAATCATTTTTGATGACATTGTTTATGATGTCCAGACGGTTCTGTACAGGTACATTCTTGATGGAATTGTCTGTAAGCCGGGTAACTTCTTCATCCGTCAGGTCGTAAACAAGATCATGTTGTGTAGCGGTCGACTGAATGGTCAGAGTCTTACTGTTAGTATCAATAATGACTCCATGAGAAGACAGACATTCCTGCCATTTTTCGTTACTGAAGTATACGTCTGAGGTGATAAGTTCCTTGTACGTTTTTGCCGGCTCCTGTGGACGGGTAGGTATTTCAACAGGTGGAATTACAGCTTCCAAACCTGCGAGTACATCCTGTGAGGGCTGCTGTGCCGTATTTTGCTGTTCTCCTTTATAATAGAAGCCATAGCCTCCATTGAGTAACTCACCTGGTTTGATTCTTCCATCGGGACGTTCCGGAACCATAGGGGCTCCCTGCAGGAACATGGCACCACCGACACGGCGCATGTGGAAGCCTTCCTGATTGCGCGGTGTCCATCCTAAGAATCTTCCATGAAACGGGTCCATCATCATAAAGGCACGCTGTCTGTCCCACGGCAGTCTGCCATATTCGCCAACACCAATCCGGTAGCCGTGAAGTCCCATGGCCACACGACCATTGGCATTACGGGCATGAACAAAGTCTCTCGGCATATAGAAGTCTTTCTTCACTAAATCAGCAAAGGTGTTATAGGCCTTCCTGTTAGCCGAGTTTGTACCCCAATCTGCCAAGTCCCTCATCTGCCGGGCACTGATATTATAGGTTAGGAGAGGTGAGTCATGCCCTTGAACAGCCAGAAGATAGCTTTCTCCTTGTCGGATGATATGTGCTTGCATACCGTTGCGACGGAGAATATCCTGTAGCTCAGGTGACAAATCTCTACCTACTGGTATTGCATTGGATCTGATTGACATATTGTGATTGATTTTAAATATTGATTATTCGCCTGTTTCAATCAATTCGCCTTTCCATTCGATAAAATCTTCGGCAGATTCTTCATTGACTACAAGGTTTCTTTCATTACAGAATTCGGTGTACTCTTCCTGCCATTCCGGTGAGTGGTGATTGATGTAATCGAGCCAGCCGTATTCTCCACTCTGTACTTTCTGTACAAGTTCGTCTTCGGGATAGTATTTGATATTTGCCATATTGAATTTGCTTTTGATGGTTGTTACATTGGTTTATCGTTGCATCATGCGCATACCTTGTTTCTTCTGCTCATTCCAGATTTCTTCAGAGTAGTCCTCCTCATGGATATAGTCAAGATTACCATTTTCGTCCATGGTCCAACAACCGAAAATACCGAAGTTGTATTTGTCCCATTCTCGTTTGGCTTCTCTGCGCCAAACTTGTTCATTACCTGCAGCGAGACGGATACCCGTATTTGAATTCAGATCGATACCGATGGAAATCTCATCATCGTCTTCAATGATAGAAAGGATTTCTCCGTTCTGCAGTTTCTGCATCTCAGCACCCGTAAGATGATAACGGTCTGTAAGATATTGAATGTTCCTGCCTATGACAGGGGTTGGTACGCTCAGCACTTGTTTGCTTTCCTGGTCAAGCTGAAAGAAACATTTAGTACCGAGTTCGTTGCCAGACTCGTTGCTCTCCAAATGTCCGATAATTGGTTTGCCTGCAAGAAGGTTTTGCTTCTGCTGCTCATTGAATACTTTGAAATCATACTCGTCAAGCTTCGGAAAGAAGAGAATATCTACATTGCCTTCTGGCATTCTGACAAGGCAGAATCGTGTTCTTGCTTTAACTTCTTCACCATCATCTGCAGTGATATGGACTGGTAATACTGGAGAAAGTCTGCCATTGAAAATATTCTGTATAATATCCGTTGGCAGATCCTCAATCATCTCCTGTGTCAGTCCAAAACGTTCGAGAGTTCCGTAGGGCATTTCTTTCTCATCAAAGTTGTAGTTCATTTGTTACTGTTTTAGTGCGTTATTATTTCTGCTATAACAGTGTTTCTATGGCTTATGTAGAACTGTAATAGCTAATTCAGAAACAAAAATATAAGGTGTGATCAGAGAATCAGAAGAATGGGTATATCATGCCTTAAGTTTTATATATCATTATGAAAGAAGTATGATTTATCGATTAAAATCATACTATTAGCATAAATAAAGTTAGAAAAATCACTTGAAGTATATGAGTTTTAATTCATGGTAATGGAGATATGTAATTTTGCCTCATGAATATTAGAAATATACTCATGATGGTGCTTCTCTCGTTTATGCCAGGTACCACAATAAAAGCGCAGTTTAATACGGTTGGGCATTTATATAATCACCAAGTTCACAAAACAAAAAATCCACAAGAGATAAATACTTCTTCTCTTGTGGACAATTTGATGTTAAAAGATTCTTTGAACCATGCTTCATCACATTTAAATATGGTAGAATCATGCCGGGATAATGTAGGACCATCTTCACAAACATCTGGTGATATTCTTCAATTTTTAAATATAGCTTTTCCATTAAAGAATATTCAGATAAACTCAGAGTTTGGAATACGTCAGCACCCTGTTACACATAAATATTGTATGCATAATGGAGTGGATCTTCAGGCACGCTACGAACCTGTGTTTTCCATGCTTCCAGGGAAAGTAGTGAAGTCTGCACATGATAAACGTTCTGGCAGATACATCACAATTCAAACCGACACCTACACGGTCAGCTATTGTCATTTGTCATCATCTAAAGTTACAGTCGGACAATATGTTAAGGCTGGTGAGATAATCGGGGTGTCTGGTAATACAGGTATGTCAACAGGTCCCCATCTGCACCTGACAACAAAAAAGGATGGTAAGGTTATTGATCCTATCATCCTCTTGAACTGTGTGGTTTATAATATTTCAAATCTATCGTTTGAGATAAGAGTAAAACGATTTAATTAATCATATTTTATTCTGATAATCATTTTAGTGATAGTCACATGTATATCAAAAGAATAAATAGTTGTTTTTAAATTAAAAACCAGTTATTATTGATTGTTTTATATATCTTTGTATTTGGATAAAGAATTTTGCAAATGTGGCCAGATAAAGAAACAGAGATTGACTATCTTAATTTTGGATATATGGTAGATATGATTGTGGATATAGCTACCAATAGGGATTTATCACCTTTAACAATAGGATTGTATGGTGACTGGGGAAGTGGAAAATCCAGTTTGATGAAGTTAGCTCAAAAAAAGATAGAGGAAAAGAATATAGAAATCGAGAAAAAGAAAGATTCGATTAAAACCCTCTGTATAGAATTTAACGGATGGCTTTTCGAAGGATATGAAGATACTAAGACATCTCTTTGCGGTGTTATATTAGATGCGTTGGCTGACGAAAAACGCTTCAGCGAAGAGATAACAGATTATGCAAAATCACTAATAAAGAAAATAGATTTCAATAAGATTTTAGGAAAAGGTGTTAAATATGGATTGGATTTCTTCTTGACGGGTGGTATTGGTGCATTGACTGATTTGACTCTCAGTAGTGTACTATCTACTATTAAGACTAATGTTGGTGAAGTACAGGCTAAAGATTTAGAAGAAATTCTTAGTAAGTTTAAGAAGGACGATAAAACCCGAACGGAAATCAAGAATTTCCGGGAGGAGTTTAAACAACTTCTAAAAAAAAGTAATGTAGAAAATGTCGTTGTATTTATTGACGAACTTGACCGCTGTCTCCCCGATACAGTTCTCGAGGTGTTTGAGGCCATGCGATTATTTCTATTTGTAGAAGGTATGTCTTTTGTTATAGGAGCAGATGAACGTCTTATACAATATTCTATAAAAAGCAAATATAAGGAGGTGCCTGGTAATAATTTAGACATTGGGAAGGAGTACTTGGAAAAAGTTATCCAATATCCATTGTGTATACCTCAACTAACACAAGCCGAAGTAAATCAGTATATTGCATGTCTTTTATTGAAGCAAACACTAGCTGATGATGAAAAATTCAAAAAGATACTTAATATTGTCTATACACTGGCTCCTAATCAAGAGCTTTCCATGGAATTGATTAATAATCAAGCACCAGATTTAGCAGAAACTTGTAAAAACGATATGGCACTTGCTCGACAAATTTCATCTGTATTAGCTCCTAGTATTAACGGGAATCCTCGTCAGTGTAAGCGATTCCTGAATACACTATATATGCGAATTAAACTTTCCAAAGCAAGAAATGTAACTCTTGATAGGAATATATTGGCTAAGCTTATGTTGGCTGAATATTTTAATCCTGAATTTTTTAAGGCTGTCACAAAGCCTGTAAACAGAGAGTTTTTCAAGGCATTTGAAAAAGGAGAAGAATTAAATGATGAAAATCCTTTTGCAGTATGGAAAGAAAAGGATTGGGTTCAAAGATGGATGCAAAACGGCACACGATTAGAGGATGAAAAGTTAGATAAATACGTTTATTTCGCAGATGTAAAAAACCGTTATGGACAATCAAACCTTGATTTGTTAAGTCCAACTGCCCGCCAATGTTATGAACTACTTATTGACGGGACTGAGATGAATAGAGGTAATGCTTTGAAATTGGTCGATAGACTTGCACCGGGGGAGAAAGCTATTATTGCATCAGAGGTCTTTGCAGTGATAGAGAATAACTCAACCATGAATGTACCAGTACTAAGGTCTTATACCGAGTTCTGTATGAAAGTGGGAATGACAGAAGAAGCATTGAAGAAACTTATGGAACAACCTGCAAATAAATATGATGCAAGTGCTTATGGCCAGTTGGCTCCATTTTTCACTAAATTGTCATCTGATGAGCGAAAAAAATTTAATGATTATCTCTCGACAAATGAGCAAATAATGAATACTATTAAGAGGCAAGAAAAATTACAGTCAATTATGTCTTCAAGTAAAAAATAATGGGAACATCAAGTTTATATAGAGGACCAAAGAAAACATCTTTATTACCTCCTGATTATGACCCAGATGTGAATCCAGGACAGAATGCACCAGATAATGTTGTACCTGCTGGAGATGGGGCTGAGGAGATGGAACCACAGGACAAGCCTGAGAATGAAAAAAATAAGGAATATGTGAATGAACGACCTAGCCAACCTTCGGTCAATTGGGGTACTGCGCGTAGCTCGATGCGGAAAGCAATGAACAATGGAAGTAGTGGTAATGCCAAGAGTGCTATAAGAAATTACACCAAAGCTCTTGGCGGGCATACTAATGCCATGCGACATGCTACAAAGGTTCGCAAGACGGCTGGAGTTCTCTATACTTATTTTGCTGGAACGCCAGAGTCTATTCGCCAACGTTTTGTAGATGCAGGGATACGTTTTGATGGAAGGGCTACGAAAGATATCTTTAATGATATATGTGGACTTATAGCACCTGTACCCAATGACCTTGAGGATTCTCTGGCTAATAAAGCTTTGCGTGAAACTTTTGCAGATGTAGCAGCGGACCAAAGCATTGATCTCAATCAACTTGAAAGTTTCAATGAAGAATTACTGCAACGGCTAGTAGGTGGATTGATGAAGCATTATATTTTTGATAAATTGTTACTACAATCAGAACAAACAGCTCTCAAAAACTGTGAACATATATCAGACTTACGTAAATTAGAAAAATCTATTAAAATATATATAGATGGTATTGTTGACAGCGTTGTCCCTAATATAATCAAGAGCGGCTTGAACCCTGAGGATTTTAATAGGGCTTTGGAGACGCTATGTGATATTTCTTATCAACAAATGGAGGAACTACGATGAAAGAGAGTTTTGTTTTTACACTATCAGAATATGATAGTTTTCAAGTTGATGGTTCTAGAAAAGTAAACATTAATGACCCAGAAGCATTCCAGTATACATTTTGGAATCCCAAGACTGGTTACGGAAAGAAACATATGTACGTTACACCCCAGCGTTTTACTGATGAAGCTATGGATTTGTTTTACATTTCTCTTATGGTTTTCTGTGTAGATAGGAGTGTAAGTCGTAAAAAACAGGAAGATGCATGGACTCGAGACCTTGAACTGTACATTCCTGTAAAAGTTTATGAAAAATGGGAATGTTGCAAACCAATTCTCATAAATGCGCTCAACTTCCTAACTGGTGATCACTGGACGATACATTTCAGGCAAAGAGTAACCTTAACGGAGGATGAGGACAAGTACAGAAAGGGGTGGTGGCGTTTTCGCCGCTCTGTCAGAAGGATTGATGCTGATGTATTCTGTATGCTTTCTGGAGGATTGGATTCCTTTATAGGCGCGATCAATCTCCTCAAAGACGGGAAAAAACCTATATTTGTCAGCCATTATGGTGGAGGCAAAGGAGTAAAAATATACCAAGACAGAGTGGTTGACTTGTTGAATACTAAATACACTGTTGAGCTCAACCGATTCTTCAGGTTTTATGCAGCTTCACAGAATGGTGTAGAAGATACGACACGTTCTCGCTCATTTATGTTCTTTGCTCATGCCATAGCTATTGCTTCAGGTATTGGTCATCATGTAGATTTGTATGTGCCAGAAAACGGTGTAATTTCATTAAACATACCTCTGAGCATTATGCGATTAGGTAGCCTTAGTACCCGTACAACACACCCGTATTTTATGGGAATGCTACAAAATCTGTTATCAAAATTAGATATAGACATATCATTAGTCAATCCATTTCAAATGCAGACAAAAGGTGAGATGATGAGAACCTGTAAAGATCTTGATTTTCTTAATGCCCATTATCAGGACACATTATCTTGTTCGCATCCAGATCAAGGACGTTGGACTGGGGACACAGTGGGACATTGTGGGGAGTGTTTACCTTGTACTATAAGAAAAGCTGCAATAAAAGCCGCAGGATTGGATGACGCCACCGTTTACCGCCATCATTATGAAACTGAAATAGGAATTGAATCATTACAGTCTTATAAATTGGGGTTAGCAACACCAAAGGATAGTTATGCAGCTATACAAATGTCAGGACCAATCACAGACCATATAAATGATTATGTTAGTCTTTACGAACGAGGTATCAAGGAATTGGAAAATTTAATTAACTCAATTTAATGGAACACCTATACGACACTCATTTCCATCTGGATTTACAGAAAGACCGGGTTGGTGCTATTTATGAAATAGAAGAACATCAAATATATACAATAGCAGTCACTAACTTACCAGACTTATATAGAAAGGAATCTGGTGAGATAGCAAGCAAGTATATTAGATTTGCGCTTGGTTTTCACCCAGAATTGATTCATCATTATAAAAACCAAATACCATTAATGTGGGAACTTTTGCCAGTAGCACGTTATGTTGGGGAAGTAGGGCTAGATTTTGTTGATATGACATACAAAAACGAACAATTAGCTTTTTTTAGCGAATTAATAGAACGATGTCGTTATGATGAAGACAAAATAATAACTATCCATTCACGTCGGGCTGTTAGACAAGTTCTAAATATAATCGGAGATAGATTTAGATTTAAACCTATATTACATTGGTTTACAGGTAATAAAGAAGAACTTTTAAATGCGGTGGAGAAAGGATTTTATTTCTCCGTTAATAAATCAATGTTGAACACGAAAAAGTTCCAGTCTATGTTGCCATTGATACCAGAAGAGCGATTGTTATTGGAGACTGATAGTCCATTTATATCTTTCCCGTATTCTCACCATGATACATTGATAAAGTTAAGACAGTTGATTATAAAAGAAAAGGGGAACGTTAATTTATGGAATAATTTTAAAAAAGTATTAGGAGGTTAGGATTACCAAAACCTTTATCTTTACTTTTGTCAGTATTAAGTTATACAATATGCTACCCAATCGGTTATTTCAATGATTTTTTGTCTATGATTGATGTTGACAAACAATAATTGCTGACCGATTGGGTATACAGATATTGTTATGTAATTTTACCAGTTATCGTTCTCATTGCCTGTTAGACCATTCTTGATGCACTCTTCAATCTTGTCCATAACAACATTCGAGTAGGCATGAGCCATAACAAGGGCTTTGCTTGATGTCTTTTTGTGTGAGTCTTTTTTAACAAAAGGGAAACAGGTGTCCAATGTCCAGTTCTCGTCCGAACATGTTGGAATGGTACCGCCTAAAGCTCCAATCCATCCTCCACCGACAGCGACATTAACCGAATAGAACGGAATGGTATAGGTTACTCTTACTCTGCCATCTTTAATATCACACTTAATGACCGGCCTGATATTCACGTTATAGCTATTGGTTCCGCCAGCGTGCTGAGCAATGTCTGCTACATATCCTTGTGCAATGATAGTTCCCAATTCCTTGTCATTTAGTTTAATGACAGAGTTTGCATCATTGAATGTGGCCGTAAACCAATAGTTGAGTAGTACGTAGAGTTCATCTTTTGTTTTACCCTCTGCAGGAATAATCTGAACGTATGTTATGCCGTTATTCTTGTCCAGCTGTAGTTGCTGCCCAAGATTTTCAGCTGCATCAACCCATTTTTCTCCATGCTTCTCTTTTGCGTAGTCTTCCAGTTCATCTGTTCGCAAAATTTGTGCATCTATTGTAGTGCATAGAAAAAGTAACATTAGTGCCGTAAATATTACTTTCTTCATTGTTTATAGATTTTGGTTATTAATGTTAGAAATCAAATCCAAGCTTGATAGCAATTGCTTCAGTATTATACTGTTTTTTATCTCTTGTGTAATCCATCCTGTCATGGTCAATAAATCCATCAAATACTTCAAACTCCAATTTCTCATTTGTATATCCAAGGGATAGACTAAGACCCTGTTTGTCGTTAAGCGCATATCTGATACCAACAGAGGCAATGATATATAATCCACCACCATTTGTTATGTAGGTTCCACCCTTCAAGTCAGTAAATGGAGCAAACTTTCCTTTGCTGAAGTGACTTCTGATATTAGCAAACACAGGAATATCAACCTTACTGTCTCTTACATCCAATGGAATATCCATTCCACTTGTTTCGTATGACGGCATGAAATGTAGTCCAACTCCGGCTCCTAAAAAGAAATATGGATTGAACTGGTAGCCATGTGAGGTATTGATTTCCACTCTTCCGAACTCATAAGCTCCTATACCAATGGAATAACCGGCATCAACATATCCTTTATAACTATTGGTTAGATTACTTTGTGCATTGACGCTTACATTCACGGCAACCACCATAAATAAAGCACATAAGAACTTGAACTTTGACATAACGTAAAAATTTGAACTATTTTTGATTACACTGCAAATGTATTTTTCTATTGTGCAGTCTATCTGCACAATAGAAAAATATTTGAAGGAATTTACAAAATAGTTAAATTAGTAAGGATTAATTGAGCTCAGTTATAGGTGGTATTTCTTTATTGTCAACTTTTTGAAGGCATTCATTCATTTCTTTTTGATTCAAAACGAATGAAGTACATGTTTTCGCACGAGATGTATTAAGAGGACGTTCTGTTCTTGGTATATTTAACTGCCTATACAAACGACATATTTTACCTGTGTCATTATAGCTATCTACACAATACATGCACATTTGACAGTTTTTTATGTTAAACCTCTTATATCCCAGCCATTTGGCTATATTGCGAAGCTCAAAAGCCTGATTGCTGTGAAAACAAAATTCATAAAGTGTGTCAGGTCTGCTTTTGCGTAGTTCATTACACTTACAATGTTCCTGTTTGCAGATAAATTTTCCTGAAGAATATAATATATATCTGGAAATGCAAATATAAGAGCTATGTTTAATGAGATTATAGTCACTATTCTTAAACCCATAGAATGATATATTCAGGGATGGAACTTCAGCTTCTTCAAATACGTCTCGCTTCGGGTTCTCAATGAATCCGTTTTTAATTACTTCATCAATATCTTCTTCATTTTCAATTTTAACTTCAATAATTTTATTCCCGCTGTGTAGCTTTGTTGCATCACTTGCGTGTGTAACATAAATTTCTAAATATAATGGCTCTTTATCAGGATGTATTGATGATGAGAATTTTAGGTCGGATCTTCTGTTTATATTATTATAGGATATTTCTTGTTCACATTTATCATAATAATCTTTCAAGTTAAATGATTTTATAGTTTTTTCCGCACAGTCGCCGTATTTCATGTACATGCAAGTATCATTCATGCTACAATAGGATTTGTATTCAAATGAAATATTAATTACCTGGGATTCATAAAATGCTTCTTGAATTTTCTTTTTGGCCAAAAGGTGAAGGGAACTTTCGTATGCTGTTGGACAGTCAACTCCTGGCTGGTGGGCAAAATGATGCGTTCTGTGAGTGCCGTTATTTTTTGCTTGTAGTGGTTTCTTACAAGCAGGACAAACACATCCACAGTCATTACCATTAGATACACTATCTATGTGTACAAGTTCACCCTTTGCATTAAGTGCATATTTAAGATATTTATTATTGTTACTCATATTCTTGGCCGTATAAATTATAGATAAGCCTATAAAAATCGAATCTACTTATTTCTTGTAATGATGATTGCTTCATCTACATCAACCAAATATAATCTGTCAGTATTGTAGTGGTATCCGTACTTTTTTCTATGTTCTTTATTGATATTAAGGATACCGTTCCACAGACAATACTTTGGTGAACCATTACCTGGATCGAGAGTCAGAATGTCTGTTAGTTCGTTCTTTTCGTTGAGAGCATATCCAACTGCGACAATCCAATGTCCGTTATGTGCATCGTATCCCATGCGTAATATAACAGGAACATTTTCATCAATCCATTGTTTTGTAAGTTCAATAATATCATTTTCTTTATTTGCATATTGGATATTTGCATATTTTGAGTAATTTTTTGTAACGATTTCTTGAATCTCATTAGATGTTAATCCATCTCGATATAGTCCATTTTCATTCAATGCTTTGATAAGTTTCCATTCAGCAGTGCGACGATCAAAATATGTATCAGAGTATAATTCTTCCGCTTCAAATACTCCGAGGATATTTAGTACCATAGAGACCGAATATGCGCCGCAAGCTCCATCTAGATCACCTTGTTTGAAGTGTGCTTTCTGATAAGAACGATTAGACGGTTTCTTGCACTCGAGTTCTCCATTTATGAGACTGAGTTAATCTATAACTTTAAATTGCTTCATTTATTATTCAAATTTTATCGTTGAAAAAAGACAAGACATTATTCCTCTTCAGAATCTGTTACTTTATCTACCAATGGCACTAATTCAAATTCAAGAACACTTGATGGTATCCCGCATTCTTTGAATAAGTAGTTAAGTATATTGCGTTTGGTGTTGGTACTGCATGAGGTATGTACATAACACTTTTCAGCTATTTTACTTCTTCCTTTAGCTTCAGAGTCGTGTACCCAGTTATTCTTTGTAGCAAGATAGGTCATTGTAGTCGGATTTTCATTATATATGAGTTTGCACACCTGAACTATCATTTCTACCCAATTTAAAACAGCATGGTGTTCGTCCCTGTAACGGTAACCTATGATTTGTCTCCAACTGAGTTCATATTCATCGTCATCAAAAGATACCAACTCATACTCCTTCTCAAGGGGAACATAATCAGTTGTTATCATTGGCCATAACTGAAGAAAGTTTTCAAGAAGAATCTTCTCTCTTTCTTTAATTTCGTCGAGAGTCCATTTTGAACACTGCTTCAGATAGTTTGATAAACAGAATGCTGAGTTTTTGAATCCATTTATCTTGTTACCTTTGCGGTCAATGTATCCTTCTTTCTTTTCCTGAAACGAGTGGTTGCTATAGGACGTATTGAATCCGGTCAGTGTTAGATTTGCAAATGTATGGAGGTATGTATCATATATTTCTTGCCAATTATCACCTAATTCTTCTTTCCATTGTGGGGTAAGGGTCTGAGGCATGATGTGTTCAATTGTAAACGTACCATCTTTCATCTTTTTTACTATCGTATCATTGGCTTCCGGACTATTCTCGTTTTCCATACGTTCAAACAAGAAGAATTTGTAGCTACTTGGAATACGATAGATCTGTCTTGTTGGGAAGGCTGATTTTACATCGTTATCGTTTGGAAATGACACAGTACCTTGTTTCTTCAGCAAAACATATTTGAGGATGTGAGAGTACGGAAGAAGTAACTCTTTGCCTCTATCGTGATGACGTTTATAAATCTTCATAATATCATTATGAAGCGTAGCAAACATCTTTTGAAGTGCGTTTGCCGGATAATTACATATAATACGGCGAGCCCAATAATTCTCAATGGTATCCAACACCTCATATTTCTCATCTTCGCTAACATAGTTTTCTGTAGCATAATTAAAAAAAGACAATATGTAAGGTAAGTGAACCAGAGATTCAATATTCGCTATTTGTTTTAGCTTGCGGTCAATACGTGTATTACCAGTTTCACCTTTTAGTATTTGGCGATAGAACTTGGCATACTTTAGCATATCTTCAAGGAGATTTTTACGCTCAGTATGCGTTTCTTCATCAAAAGTCTTAAAATCAAAGTATAGATCCTCTATATTACTGATGGTGCCTTTCTTTATGGTAAGATAATCACGTATAAACATGGTTGGCTCTCCGTCTGTCAGTTTCTCTATTTTACTCCAATATGCATGATAGTAGTCTTCTTGTTCTTTTGCAGAAAGAGACATGAGCAAATAGTTTCTCACCTTATCAGCTTCTTCAAGATCTTTTCCGCAGGAGTTGAGAGATTCAAAAATCAGTTGAGGATTATCTTTCGATTCCAAACGAATATCTATAATTTCCAGTTTCTCTATAGCTGCAATCAGATTCTGAAATGTGAGTCCACTCACTTTAATTAACTCGTAAAAGAGTTCATAGTTTGAAGTAATTCCTGTGTTCTTAATAAAGTTCTCTGAATTGTTGGTGAAGAGTTCATCGTATGCTTCCATATCGCCTTCAATAGGACGTAATTTTATATTTCGGTCAATCCTTCTTCTAATGGCATAAAGATAATTCTTCTTTACTTCTTCGATGTCTTCATCTCCTGCCTCCATGTCACCATTCGCAACAGCATTGATTGCAGCAAGTATTAGAAGAGAGATAGTAGTAATACGTTGTTGACCATCGATAATAAGTAAATCATCTTCAACTTCACTGGCCTTTATCGCTACAATACTTCCAAAAAAATGGCTAAGCAATCCTTCTGTATGAATCTTTTTCAAATCTTCAAACAGACGAACACAATGTTTCTGCTGCCAGGCATACTTGCGCTGGTATAGTGGTATAATAAACAGTGTTTTAGCACCATAGAAATAATCGCTTATATTTACAGCACCTTTCATATTATTTTTTATTTAACAGTCTTCAATTATAATATCAAATTTAATGTCTTTATTTCTAAACAGATGAATATTTGTGTCATGAGTGATTGTCTCTACATCAAATCGTTCACCGTTAGGTTGTCTTCCGATGTTCCATTCATTAATAAATCCTCCATCAGGATAGATAGAGAGTCTTTTTTTACCACATGTAATTGTAAGCACACGCCAGTGAGTGAGTGTTCGCTTATTTAATGAAACGACAGGGACAAGAGTACCTTTTATTCCATGCTCATAGCTAAGATCATCTATCCACGCTTTGGTAAGGGATGTAAGCCATGCATCACGTTTCTCAGATGAAGGCTGGTTTGCACATATACTGTCTGCATTTCCTCTATCATCCTTATATACCTCTATCATAAACTCTATGTCAAACTCTGAACCAATCTGTTTTATGATGTGTTCAATCGTCTGGAGTGTGATTATAATACCCATGATGCTCTTTAGATGTTCATCCTGATAACTGATTTTCAACGTTCCGGCATTCTGCTTTGCGTATGATATGAACTGATCTATGAGTCCTCCGGATTCAGTCTGTAGTATATCTCCTAACTGACAGGTACTTATTTCTCTATATTTATCTCCAGACAGCTTTAAAAGCTTAGCCGATGGTTTGTAGGAGAGATCAATTACAGAAGCACCTGATGCCGGATTATCTGTACGAACGAAGAACATGGTATTATTGCCCCATTGGATATTGAGCTGGGCATTTTCCTTGTTGTTCATAAAATAGAGATAGCCATCAATATAAGCAATAGGATATATGTCTTTATCAATCCATGGGTTTGATATGGTCTTGATATCATCTCCCTTTGCCCACGCCTTAATTTCTCGGCAAATAGCCTTAATTGGTTCAGATATATTATCTTGCTTTGACTTTAATATACAGAAAGAAGTATAGTGGCTCTTCATGACGAAGTGGCTCATAAACTGGGGTTGCCAACCGTTCTCATTGTCTTCATAATCCCATTCCTGATAATCGTTATCTGCAAACAATACAACATCCTGATGTGAAGCAGCAAACGCCTTCTTCAGATCATATAGTGTTGTCTGCGATGGAGAAGTATCCGGAAACGCATCTTTGATATTTTGTGGAACAGTATCTCCAACTTCTTCCTCCTCTTCAATCCACGCTAAAGCTGCATTAATATCGAGGAACTTTGCATAACGAAGCGTAAATTTGTCAAGCAGCATATCCTTCGATTGCTTTTCACGGGCTTCACTCAAAAGTTTCTTTGAGGCTTTAATAACCTCCTTCATCACAAGCAAATTTGCCATCTGGTTGGCATAACCTGCACCACCGGGATTACAGTCGAAGATACAGATATGGCCGTTAGGCATGATAGTGAAATCTACTGCTCCACGTTCCTTTCCTAAAATATCCACCAGTGTCTGGGTGAATGCCATTCCAAGTGTGAAAAGCAGTTTTTCTTCTTCATCACGGTTGGACATCCACCTGTTCATGCCTTTATGTCGGATACGTATTTCGCTAAAATCTGTCTGAATCATGTCTCCAATAATTACATTGCGCTTTATTTTGGAAACATCATTGGAACAACTGCAGCCTTTGTGCATTTCTTTTCCGCTAATGGCAAAATGATAATTGGGCTTTTGAGGTTGTCCTTCCTTTTTTTGTGCATGTATTGGATTGAAATCAATTGGGAATTTTAAAGGATCATTTTTATCGGCTACATTTTCTTCCACAACTGTCCTTTTACACCCTGGACAGAAACAATATCCATAACCTTTTCCTTCATTGTAATAGAGAATTTTGGCATTGCCTGATTCATTATTACGACGAACAGAAAACAAATGTGGCTCAGTTACGTGATTGGGCCAATCGTCAGCATCAATCAACTGTGCACTCACTCTAGTATAGACATTGTTGTCCATGATTCGAGTATTGTTCTCGTTCATATCAGGCATAAAACCAACCGGTTGAATCATTTCCAGTCCGTTAGCATTATTCACAGACCATCTGATTTGGTTACTGAGATTTGGATCGTCAATAACAGTCTTATCACTATTACGATAGATGGTTTTGTATGCCTTATGGTTGTCATCATACATATTAGTTACTTCGATACCTCGAACAGAATATACCACACCATCTACTACAACACTATTACCCGGCACATATTGTGCGATGGCATCACGTAAAGAATAGGAGGGGTTAGATGATGTCATCGGAGTGAAGAAGTCTTTCTTACCATTACTGTTTAAGTCGAGGGTAAGCACATTAACCGGCATGTTGGCGTTAGGAGTGAACCTGCTGGTTGCCCAGAAATTGAGAAGTCGTTTGTATAACACTTCGATGTATTGCATCTTTAGCTTTATACGGAACCTATCGCTGATTTTACCGCTACCGGAGAATGCCGTTTTGTAGTCAACCAGTTTGTTGCGTAACTCGGCATAACATCTGTCGTTTATATCTTGTGCGTTCTTTACTACCTGAGTAAGATCACCATCATAACATGTTCCCTTCAGGAGTTTAGTCAGATCCTCTCTGATTTCTTTATCCAAAGGTTTTGAGCATAAGATATTGAATTTCTCATACATAGTACCTTTAGGGTCACCTAACAAATCATCCGGGTCTGTTTCTTTGTTACCATTCTTCAATATAAGAATTTTTCCGTTGCTGATTCGTACCTCAAAAGGAGTGTAGTAATCTGCAACTTTCTGAGTAAGACGTCCACCGTTCGATCCGTCTGTAAATACACCAAAGGAACGGACAAGGAAAGAATTAACATGACGCTGTATTACTTGCGGACTCATTAAATCTACAGTAGGTACTCGTACTGGTCGGTTTATAATCTTTTCAATCGGGTTACTCAAAGTACGGAGACCAATTACATCAGAACTACAAAGTGTGATACAGGCACTTCGTATTTTGTTGTTACGACCGCTTCGTCCAGCACGCTGTTTATAATTGGCCGGCATTGGAGGTACACTTGAAAGCATTACGACTTCCAGGTTACCAAGGTCTACACCCATCTCCATCGTTGTTGAGCATGCAAGGATATTAATGGTATGGTCTTTGAACTTAGATTGTAATCCACGAGCAACATTCTTATCCACTTGAGCTGTATGTTCCTGCTGAATGAATAGATTCGGGAAAGCATGAATATCCTCCAGACGGTCAGAAAATATACCATCTGTACCCCAAATATCATGATCCCATAGTAATGCCCGATGTGTTTTCGCCCATGCTTCAATTGATTTCCTGTCACCTTCCTTTTTGCCAGAACCAACATAGTAAGGGAATACATTCCATTGTTCATGCAGTTCTTCTCTAAGTTCAACCGGAATGCCACCTTCCAGATAAGGCGAGAACCGTTTGAAGTTATTACCAATAGGTCGAAGACATACTGAATGAGGACCAGCATCTGCTTTAGTGTCACACAGATACACGTCATCATAGAGCTTGAAACATAGATCATTTAGGTTGAAACGGGGAGCATTATCTTTCTCATTGACGAATTTACCCATATCGTTCAGACGTTGTCCTACCTGAAGAATTTTATATTTGTCACTGGTCAATGTATTCCAAAGGGCATCTACAACATCAGAAATTACCTTAAAATACTGACGCTGGGCGTCATTAATAGTAAGCGAATGGTCATCACGTGCAATCAATGCGCACAAATATCGTACAATACGGGCTTGAGATATTTTGCCTTCTTCCAATTTCGGCTTGTTAAATGGTCGGCGGCGAGGCTTTTCTGTGGCAAAGCGCACTGTAGAAAATATGTCAATTTTGTCGTTCCCTGGAATTCGAAGATAGAATGACTGGTTGTTACGGACAGTATAATCAAGGTAAACCTGCATCAGGTTTTGCCAGTCCTCTTTGGTAATTTGGTTAGCCGGATTATTGAGAATACTGTTAAAATTTTGTACCTCATCAGGCAACTCTATTTGTTTGAGCTGCGGATAGCAAGCTTCGAACAATCCTAAATTTTCTGGTGATGCAGCTGATGCAGGACGGTGTGACAAATACATCACCATAATACTCTGTACATACTTGTCAATTATTTCGTCAGATGGTAATCCATCTTCAATTTCGTCACTTTCTCCCGACCGTTTAACAAATACAGAGGCAAATACCGGGCAATATGGATCTTTCTTTAGCAGTTCTGCAATCTCTGACCATGTCATATAGTTGCATGACATATCGTCCAATTGCTTTTGCACCACATTGGTGTCAGGCGATTGGAGATTTTGTAACATGGGAGCATACTTCAACATAGACATGGGGTCTGCTTGAACAGCTGCCATAATTTGAGCCATAGCAGCTTCTTTTGTGATTCCGTTTGCTTTTCTGCAACACATCTCATGATATATCGTACTATAGAACCACATACGTTCCTGTTCCAGATTCTGCTTCAATGTAGCTTTTGCTGCAGCCTGACGACTATCTACAAAACTGATATATTGCTGTCCGTCGTGCAGTACAATACCACCTGTTGTCGATTCTCCCTTGTCCAGCTGATCAAGAATGCTTGGTGCCATCATGCGAGAAATAAAATCTGCAGAAAGGCGGAGTTTCTGAAGACGGTTTTCTTCCATATTCCCATTTGCATCGTCTTCAATATCTTTGTCCGTATTATGGCTCTTTCCTTGTTTTGCATTACAATAAGGGCAACAGCCTTGAATGTTGCCTACTACATGCCAGCTGTTAGTATTCTCTTCATCAGCTGGAGTCACAGGTTGCAGCTGGGCTCCAGGAAGCAAACGGAATGACACATTGTTATCTCCCTTTATACTTTTTGTTTTGGACAGGCCGAATATGACATAGTTCTTCCTTGAGCTGTCATCACTTTCTTCCATATCCAGATCAAACATATCGCTATCGTCTGTTGCTACAGGTTCGTATGTCCAATCTTCCATGTTAACCATAGCGACAGCTACGTATTCTCCGCAATGCTTGCACCGGCTTAATTCTAATAGTGGGACTTCTTCTGAAGTATCAACCTCACCATCTTTCTTTCTGTTTATGATATTTTCTGAATAAATTTTGAAAGAACCATCAGCAAACTCATTCAGACGGACATAAAGCCCATTGTTGGGTACACGGTAAAAATAGTGTACCTTCAGTTTCATATCGGGAACTTTCAGTCCTGCATCTTTATATCTGTTTTCTTCACGCTGGCACATTTCATCCAGCCATTGTAACTTCTCGCTTATAGTAGCTTCCACCGGATACAATTCATCCAATGAGATGTAATCTGAATGGAATATTTTTTTCCATCGTTCTTCATCTTCTCCTTGTGGAATTTCTGTCTCACCAATACGGCTACCACTCACAGCTTCTACCTGGTCTGCGTTTATTCCTGTAATTCCGGCTATGAACTCTTTCAATTCGCGTTCGTCTTTTTCCTTATCTTCTCCATTGCCGAAAGTTGCTGATGATGTCGCAAACCGTATGTCCTGCGCATCAACTTTAAAGGCAAGCAGCACACGACGCAGGAGCATGGCCAACTCGGCTGCGCCGGCCCCTGTATAAGAGTGTGTTTCATCAATGGCGATCCATCTGAGACTATTTCTTCCAGCCACAATAAGATTTGCGTCACTTCCACGTAGCAGGATGTACTCCAGCATGGTAGGGTTTGTCAGAACAATATGCGGAGGATTATTCCGCACATCCTTACGGGTATATACCATATGGGAATATTTAGCATTCTTCAGTTCAAAATGTCCCTTCTCATTAGGGTCGGTCTGAACAAATTCATATATTCCACCTGTAATCTGTTCAATCCGTTTACGCAACTTATTTGCATCATCAGATGTGTCTGTACTTTTAGGTTCCATTTCAGGAAGATCACCATTGTACACTGTGTAGGTAAGCCTGGTTCCTGTTGTTTCTTCAGCCCTTGTCAATAATTCCTCCAAGCGTTCTTTCTGGTCCTCCATAAGAGCATTCAGTGGATAGAGAAAGAGAGCCTGTATCATTCCCGGTTGCGCATGGAGAGATAGGTCGTAAACCAAAGGCATCATAAAACATTCGGTTTTACCAGAGCCGGTTCCTGTCGTTACAACGATTGATTTTGGCTTGTTGTCGGCAGTATGTTGGTTCAGCAATACATCCCAGCATTTATACTGATGTTCGTATGGTGGATATGGCTTTTTCCAAAGTTTACCTACCAAGGACTTGGCTTTTTCAACCTTATCAGGTGAAACAGGTATATAGGAGTTCATACATTGAACTACAGGCACTGCATTCTTGGGAGCAAACAAGTCACTAATAAGTGCCTTTATCTGCTTGATGTAAGAACGCTGACTTTCATTATTCGACTCGCCACACCACATGGCTACGAGTGCTCTTTCTACCGCCTTGCGGTTACTATTATATAATTCGGAGAAATTCATATCTGTTCTATATGTTATTCGGTGTCAACAAAAATATCAAATTCTGGCCATTCAAAGCCTAATTCATCACTCAGCCTGATTAATCCCAATTTATCATCACGGTTCAGATGGCCACCTCTTTTTTCAAGAAGGGGCTTATATATTTCTTCGGGTATCTTGTCAATATCCAAGTCTCTCAGTGGTTTCATTAGGAAGAAGTAGATACCATAAGTGTTGGCCACTTCGAAACATTTCAGTACGGACTCTTCTATATCATCCCAAGCCCATGGGTCGTTGTCGACGTCCAATCCAAGATTGCAGGACAAATTATTAGAATGTCGAATGTCCTGGAATATCACGCCTACATCTTTTGAGTCAGCTTCATTATCAGGATCGATAGGTTCAGGATCTGTCCGGACATCATAATTCCAGAACAGAGCATTTTCTCCATCCCAAAAACTATTAGCTTGTGAATTGCCGAAACATACCACAAGACAGTCTGGAGCCACCGCATCAAGCAAATTTCCCATGAAACGTCTGTCCATACGCCATGCATTCATAGCTGCTTCCCCGATACTTGGATTACCAGAGATATTTATGAAATCCTCTGTGTAGATATTACCGATATTATTGCATTGATAAGCCTGATAGCCTTTGCGACTGAAATCATTGACTTGTGTTCTATCCTTATAAATGTAAGGTAAGTCCAGAGTCTCATCTTCTTTCAGATACTGTATGATATTGCCGTCAAGCAAGACTTCCTTTAAGAGGGTAGGGCGATATATATCTACTATAAATAAACTTTCTTCCTCACCGTATTGGATAGGGATTGTCGGAGCCAATACCTTACTATCCAAAGGGATATTGTCCTGATAGGTTGCTTCTTCTCCGTTCATAGTGCGATAGCGTACAGATGTGTAATCGAAGTCGCGTACTATCGGATTGTTTTTTTCAAGTTCTGGAAGATAAGCTACAGTAATAGGAAACAGTTTACCCTTTACTGTAATTCTAAGTATGGCTACTCCATAAGAAGGCACGCTAACTGATGTCCATTCTGTAAATCTTCCGTTTGGCTGTTTATATTCTATTAACTCTGCAGTAGTAAAGTTTTCCGGCCTGGCATTCAGAATGTCGTCTTTGGTCGCAAAATGTCGCACAATGATGTCTTCCTTACCGAAAATCAGAGGAAGTTTTTCTATGTCAGGTTCTTCGCTGATTTCAGGATCATCTATGTAATAATGATTTACCATGCCTCCATTGATGTAGTGAATCGTGTTGGAGTACAGTCTTGTAGTAATTTGGTCATAACCTATTCTGTTATACAGACATATTTCCCGTCCTGTGGGGGTATAGAAAGTAACAGAATCGTATATATAAATCCAGTTCCATATTTCACTGATACCAAACCGGCTGTCATTGAACGGCATACTGTACACTTCATTGGCAATGGTTGCATCTTTCAATTTGCAGGGATGGGTGAAGAGTAACGCTGTTTCTCTCTGCGCATTCTGCGTTGTTGTCCATGTGTTATAGATACTATCTGATCTCCATAGCTGAATGTATTCCATAGCATCGACCGATTGTGCCAGATATTCATTGCCATCATCATCTTTTACTATGATTTCTATCTTGTTGAAGCGAGTAGCCGGAATATGCTTCACCTGTACGCCTTTTTCCACACCAAAGGCCACGAAATCGTTCAAGCCATGATTCAAATAGGTGATAATCGGCTTATCCATGGTTGATGGCTCAATAATTTTCTCATTGTAACAGAATCTAATATAGACGTAAAGGTGTCTCTGGGTTTCAGGATGAGGCACGCCCCAAAGATGAACCCTGTCATATCGTAGATACTGGTGCAGACCACCGCCAACTTCTTCAGGTTTCAGCAAGACATTAAGTCGTCTGGACATAAACGTGTAATCAGGTGAAAAAGTGACGACCCATTCAAAACGGAACTTCACTTTCAGAATCTCGTCATTAGCTGTTTTCAGAACGGCTACAAAGAGATTGACATCAGATGCAGCATTTTTCAAATCCTCTTCGTCGAATGGCATTTGGCCATTGAGTATCTCCTGCATATACTCATACAGTGAGTGACAGCGTTTGATACTTTCACGGAAAGCAATAGCTCTTGATTCTTCATCCAGATTTTCCAGTGTATAGTCTTCACCGTGGTAGATCCGACACAATCCTTTCAGGAATCTCATGTTGTCATTTCTGCCAAGTTCATGTTTAATGGCAAGACCACCGAGCACGTAAATGGAATATAGCCAACGCTTATTACCTTTATCATCATTATAGAGAAACAGTTTCTGGTTAATGCCGGCATTAGTCCAAAGTGCTTTAAGGTCAAGCTTTTCTACCAGTGGATTACTGTTTCCTCTTTGATACTTGCGTTTATACCATTCAGCTATATAGATTATGGTTTCTACGGCAAATTGAGGGGAGACTAAAGCTGGAAAACCTTTAACAGAAGCAATATCATTCAGGCAGACTTCAAGTTCATTGAAATCTGCTTCCGACAGTTTAAGTAGCCAGACGTATGGCTTACAGATGTCGAATGATGCTATTTTATCTTTTAATTCTTTCGTTAGTTTTTCTATCATGGTCAGATTCTTTTTCTCCAACTACCCAGTGTCCGCTATATCCACTGCCAATAAATCTGATGTGTGGCATAGGGGCGATGCGTTCTTTTATCTTCTGACTGATAAATTCAGCATCTTCTTTCGCATCTTTCAATCCTACAAGAGTGTCATCGTCGGCAATACCAAAGAGCAGACTGCCGCCTGTCCCGTTTGCAAATGCGCTGACACTCTTTAGCCTGCTTTTAACCTTACGACGTTCCACTTCCTGCTTCTTGTCGTATTCTGTGGTTTCACCTATATATATGTTGATGTTCATATAAGACTATTTTAGGGGTTCTAGGATATTATATCTTTTTTACAGACGTCCATGGCTTTCAGAATCTTTGCTATACAATATAGCAAAAATACGATAATAGTTTATAATACTTGCCAAATAGTCCTATCAATATTATCATCGAATCCTAATTTTTTTAGTCTTATGGAATCATTTATATTATAATCGTTGATATTTTTATTTGAGGTATTGAAGTTACTTGATTTTACTACAGTAACTAGGCTATCTGGAAATTTTACTGAAACACTAACTATTCTGTACTCTCCAGATTTCTTTTTTGTTTTTTTTATGTTGAATATTTTGCCTTCTTTAATCTCACCTAAAGTGAAATTAGAGTTCTTGTCACCAAAACTCAAAAGCTTTGACTTATTACTTTCACTTATATACCTAAGTTCATATCGTTCATTAATAAAATCAATATTCATAAAGCCTAATTTATCGCAAATATCATTATTATTAAATACATCTGTTCTGTTTAGATTCATATTCATCAGTTGTCTGATTGATATGTAACTGCTAACTCCTGCAATATTTATCATGTACTTATTATTTTCCTCGTTCATTAGTCTGCCTATCATTGGTATAGGATAATCATAGTATGCATCCAATTTCACAACACGATTATTAATTATACCGATTAAACGTCTTCTGAAAGAACCAATTTCATCGTACATGTGGGCTACTATTTCATTACCATTGTTGTCTTCAATTCCCCATTTGCCGGATTTAAGTGTCTTGGCCAGCGAATTTTGGAGTTCGATACTTTTCTCAACAACTTCTTCGCCTCTGATGTTTATACAACTTTTAGTACCAACAAATGTAACATTGGCAACGCCATGAATGAAATTTCCTATACTATCGTATTTAATAGGTATGCGAATGGAGTTGTCAGATATATTTATTACGCCCCATTTGTCATTACTCTTTACCCTAACCAAATCATCTACCCATAATTGTATTTCATCATATAAACATGGAATTTTAGTATTCCTGAGTTTATCGCAGACTCCCAATAATCCAAATTCTTGAACCAGACAATACTCATCATTTAAGTCAGAATACTTTGAAATCAATTTACCTTTTTTGTCAATGTCGTTTTCAAGTTGCCTCCATGATTGAGTAGGGTGGGTAATGGTTACTTTGGCACTGCCTGACTCCAGTTTTCCTATTTTATTGTATTTTATATCTGTAATGATATTGTTATTCAGGTCAATAAGTCCATATCTGTTGCCTTTTTGGACTTTGAATATACCCTTGTCCCATGGTTCTATAGATTCATAGGTTGCAGTAACTATTCCATTTCCTAATTTATCTGCAACACCCATTTTGCTATCTTTTGTGAATATGATACAGTTATTTATATCATCATAGTAAATGTCATCGTAGTCAAAATCATTATCCCAATCAATAATCTTCATACCATATTTATCTACGATTCCCAATTTATTATTCAATGCTACCTTATAGAACCTATTGTCCTGTAATTTAGGCTCGCGGGTAAATATCGGATTTATCAGCGACTTGTTATTAAAGCGGAATCCCCATAAATCTCCATATTTTGAAATCTCAGCGTATTTACCCGTTTTTCTCATCTCGGTGAGAGCATCCTGGTAAAGATTACTGTTTACCCATTTATCTTCAATAGATTTTTTCAATCCTTCACGGCTAATGAGTGTACCCATATATTCTGTATAGGCTTCCGGATGCTTCGTGAAATAAGCTTCATTCGCATTAAAATAATATGGCTTGCAAAATTCATCATCAAATGTCAATTCCTCTAATATGATAAGTTTACCATTGGTATTAGAGTTTTCAAGTGTAAACTTCCACTTATTATCTTCGTCCAGCCAGTTACACTTCAACAAGAGTTCATCTCTGGAAATAGACTCTTCCAAGGCTTCTTTGTCAAGTACAAACACATTTCTATGATTGGCAAAAAGAGTGTTCTTATAGTTGAACAACTTCATATAGTCATATTTGCTTTCATTCCCATTTCCAAACACCCATATTACCTGAACATTATTGATTCTATAGAATATATCTTTATCGACAATAGTATCCAGGTCTACATTGTTGTTCTGAAGTTCTATAACAACCTTTCTATCCTTGAAGTTAAAAGATATGTCAGGACGTCTCCATTTCATATACGGAAAATTGCTGCGAATAATTTTGTCCATATTCACATCGGTTACTCCCAATGCTTTACTCTTCTCTGAATTCAGGAGAGATATAATCTTCAGTTTTAAATCTCTACGGAGCACATTTGTATCGGAACTTAAGGTTGTTTTTATTTCTTCTTCTGTGAGCTCTTCTATATCAATTCCTTCGTAGTGATTGTCATTCGATTTGTCGGACATGATTGTCCATGGGCAATTTACATTTTTTTGCGCATGCATGAAGAACAAAGATTCTTTGTTGTTTCCATATCTTCTGTGTGCTATCTTCACTCTCGCTCTACATATTCCACAAGTCCAATATTTACTGTTTTTTATATCTGCTTCGGACAACATTCTGCTTACATGTGCAATCTCTTCCGCACTGCTCATCCGAAAGAAATTGTCTGCATCTATTATTTTTCCCTTGTCGTTGTAAACATATCTTATAGATCTTGATGTGGTGTCATCCGTATCGTTTGTTATTTCCGGAAAGTCAACAATATTTCCATCGCTTAGCTGAAAAGCTTCTTGTTCTTTGTTTTTTACAGGTCTATAACTTTTCGGGATAGGAGTTTTTGCAGGCCTTTCTTCGATAGAGTTAGATTTATCAGCTTCTTTCTGACTGCTTTCTAAATTGACTTGTGAATCCAAACTTAAAGATTCTTGCTTGTTTGACTCTTCTTTGCTTGAAATATTGTCATTCTTGAGTCTATTTTCCAGTGAATCTATTCTATTTTTGAGTTGTTTATTCTCTTCGTACAATATATTGTTAAGATTATTATATTTGGAAATTTTTGTACTCTGCGAAATTATCTGAACCCTTTCGTCTTCTAACGCTTTTTCCAGATGCTTTTTCTCATCTTTGATTCTCCTTAATTCATCTTCTTTAATGGATAATGTTTGATTCAGAGATGCAATCGTCTCTTCGTTTGTCTGAATTTGTTTTTCGAGGTTTCTTATTTCTTCATCAGAATGGCTTTGCTTTATGGATTCCTCATGCTTTGAATACAGCTCATTATACATAGAATTCAGGTTGTTATACCTTAAATTCAGCTCATTTAATTGCTCATTTAATTTCTTGTTTTCATTATCTATCAGATTATTTCTTTCAAGGTGTTTTTCACAATTTGATTCTAATGTTTCATTCTCATTTTTTAAATCCTGCATCTCGTAGGATACAGTCTGTAATTGATTTTGTAGTCTACAATAAGCTTCTGACAGCTCATTGTTTTTCCGGCTTAAATCATGAATTTCATTTTCCTTGGTTGATATAGATTCTGTTAGAGATGAAATTTCATTTTTCAATCTTGCTATGTCTTCGTTTGATTGACTTATAAAAGATTGTAGTTTGTTATTATAGGATTTATATTCATCAATATTTATTTCTAACTTATTACACTTATTGATGGTGTCGGTGAGTTTTTTTAAAGTTTCATTGTTTTTGTTTTTCTCCTCAGATATAATCTCTTCGTAATTTTGTAATTCATTTTTTAAATTACAGATTTGACTGCTTTGTAGTTTTTTTTCAGACTCTAGTCTTATATTTTCCTCCTTATACTTAGTGATTTCATTGCTTATTTCATTCTGCTGTGTATAAAGTGATTGATATTTCTCCTCTATACCTTTACATGTTTCTTTCAATTGATGTATAGTGTTGTCTTTTTCTTTTATAGCATGGTGTAATTGTTCTACCTTTTCAGAAATATTATAGCCTGCTAAATAATTTATTATCTTCTGAGTAATAGTCATCTGGTAAAAGTTTTAAGTTTAAATAAATTACTTCTTTTATCTTGTTTATTTTCTCCACCTTAGTATATCTTTTGATGGATATCATGTTTTTCTATTAAATTCTTATTAATTCGGTTTTAGTAATTTGCTTCCATTTATGAGTTGTTTACTCAGTCTTCTTTTAAAACTCTCAGCTCTTTCTTGGCCCCCTTGTATGCTTCACGCAATTCGCGGAGCGGGTGCTCACTCTGTTCAATGTGATGAATCATGGAGTGGCAGTTTGAGCACAAAGGTACAAGATTTTCTACGAAATCCTCAGGGATTCCATCAGTTTCAAAAGTTGAGATAGGCTTCAGATGGTGTACTTCTATAAAGTTTGCCCCAAGTGCTTTTCCATATATTTCGGCAAAGTTCATACCGCAGCATTGGCACTGATAACCATAGCGGCTGATACATTGCTGGCGGAGCTGAGGGTTTCTACGTATTACTTCCATTTCTTTTGTAATATGCTTGCGTTCACCTTCTGTTTCTTCACGGAATTTGGGAATTCCTGGTTTCAGTTGAGATTTAGATATCTTGCCGTTGCTTTCCAAATTTATTTTGCGTTTGAATAAATTCTGGAATGACTTTGATTCTAAGAACTGAGAGTAAGTTTTCAGATGGATAGAATACATCAGTTCTGCTTCCTCGTCCATAGCTGCCATTTCCCGGTTGGTCGCAATACGGTCCCGAACACGGTCATAGAAGTTGTGGTCAAGGCACTCGTAAATAGTAGAAAAGTTAGCCGACTCATACTTACGAATAAATGCTACCAGTTCTACTTCGCTGAAAGACACGAAAGATTCCACATCAGTCCTACGTTTCAGCAATTCCTGTATATAGGCATTACGTATTGATTCAGAAGTGGGTATAGTCTGTTTCTTTACCATCTTGTTTCTGTTTAATATTAGGTTTAGTCAGTACTTCTATTAAAGTACTATAATACTTATACCAAAGTACTGCAGTACTTTCATGAGAGTACTGCGATACTTTTATATAAGTACTGAGTTAGTCATTCCAATTTAAATTCTCTTCATACTTATCGAATTTCATTTCCTCGGTTACTCCTGCTCGTTTTAATGCTTTGAGGACTATTGCTTGTTCTTTGGGGGATAGAGCAGTTTCTCCTCTTCTGCGTTCGAAGTATGGATTTCTCCCGAATGTGGCAATCAGCTGATTCATGAACTTCAGATACTGATCCGGAAACATTCGTTTCTGAAAGTTTGTGAATCCACGTGCGTACATGATAGGTTGATTATCACGAAAGTATTTGCAAGTAACGTCTTTGCTACATTTGTTTGGATTTATTAAATGAATGAATTCTTCATTTTCCAATAATTCAGTATATGATATCTGACGCAGGCATGTGGCTGCCATGGGACAGTCACTATGCTGGCATACAAGGTAATTCTTTGGGATGGATTTATAAAGTTTTTTGGGCATTATTCCATGGGTTTAATTAAAGATTCAATGTACTCACGTTCAAAGATATCCAAATTATATTTTGTATACAGTTCATCATCTGTCCATGGTTTAGAAAAATCCTGTAATGGAACAAACTGAAATAGTGGGTCAGCGGATTTTCCTGGTTGGTAAGCTTTCTTTTAAGCGTATAGCCTAGCC